>Ga0209633_10000111_pt1 | contig 94472 bp, 77 predicted proteins | sample Cruoilmetagenom1_FD_187290 | JGI IMG/M metagenome (GOLD analysis project Ga0209633, IMG submission 187290) | Oil polluted marine microbial communities from Coal Oil Point, Santa Barbara, California, USA - Sample 1 (SPAdes) (version 2) | ecosystem: Environmental > Aquatic > Marine > Oil seeps ... | reverse complement strand
CGAGTGTCTGGCCGAGACGGGTGCCGAACTCTTGGTCGTGCTGAATGGCTCGCCCTACAGCGTCGACAAATTCGATCACCGCCTCAATCACGCGGTCGCGCGCGTGGCGGAAACCGGCCTGCCGCTAGCTTATGTGAACATGGTCGGCGGCCAGGATGAACTGGTGTTCGATGGCGGCTCGTTTGTCCTCAATTCCGATTCGTCATTAGCCCTCCAGCTTCCTGCTTGGGAAGAGCGGGTGCACGTGGTGGATTGGCGGCGCGATGGGGATGGCTGGAAGGCGGCGCCCGGCGAGCTGGCGATCCTCGAAGATGGCGAAGAAGCGCATTATCTCGCCTGCGTTAGGGGCCTGCGCGACTATGTCACCAAGAATGGGTTCCCAGGTGTCGTACTGGGCCTGTCGGGTGGCATCGACTCGGCCCTTGCCGCCGCCATGTCGGTCGATGCGCTGGGGCCCGACAAGGTGCACTGTGTGATGCTGCCCTATCGCTACACCAGCAATGAGAGCCTCAACGACGCGGCGGAATGCGCCGAGAAACTGGGCGTGCGTTACGACATCGTGCCGATCCGCGATCCGGTGGAAGGATTTGAGAAAAGCCTGAAGCCGCTCTTTGACGGCGCCGCGCAGGATGCCACAGAGGAAAATGTCCAATCCCGGGCCCGCGGCATCATTCTGATGGCGATCTCCAACAAGTTCGGGCCGATGGTCGTAACCACCGGCAACAAATCGGAGATGTCGGTGGGCTACGCCACGCTCTATGGCGATATGGCGGGCGGCTTCAATCCGATCAAGGACATCTACAAGACCCAAGTGTATGCGCTGGCGCGCCACCGCAACAGCCGTCTGCCCAAGGGATGCCTAGGCCCCGAGGGCGAGGTGATCCCGGCAAACATCATCAGCAAAGCGCCGACGGCGGAGCTGAAGGAAAACCAGACCGACCAGGATACGCTGCCGCCCTATGACGTGCTCGACGACATACTTGAGTGCTTGGTCGAAAGTGAAATGCCGCTGGCTGAAATCGTGGCCCGCGGTCACCCGCCAGACGTGGTCGAGCGGATTCAGAACATGCTCTATATCGCTGAGTATAAGCGCCGCCAGGCGGCGCCCGGCGTCAAAATATCGGCGCGGAATTTCGGCCGCGACCGGCGCTATCCGATCACCAATAGATTTCGCGAAAAGCTCTAGAGCGTAGACTCTCTAAGGCGTCGTTTGGGGCAGTTCAGCCGGTGGCTCGTTTTCCTTGGCAACTTGCGTTGCTCCCGGTGCGCCGGGCGCCTCTCCGGCCTCACTGTCCACTGGCTTGATATCATTGGGGCTGTATTCGGCTGTCTTGCACGAGCAGCCCTTCACATATTCCTTACGATAACGCCAAGCGGCGGGCAGTTCGTTATAGCCCTTGCCCTGGAGCGAGACCATCTGCTCGGGCTCCTCTCCCGGATTCCGGTAAACGAAGAGTTCTGCGGGCGCGGCACAGCGCGATTGGCATTTGCCGGCGTCCTGGGAAAACCGGCTGGGCAGAGTCGAGTAGCTGATCGGGAAATAGTAGCCGTCACACAGGCGCACGCAGAGCGTCCGGTAGGTGGCGTAGGGAACGATCCGCGATGTCTGCAGGTTCTCCCGGGGCCTGAAAAAGTCGTCGCCGCCAAACCAGGAAAAGATGCCACGCCGCCGGCGGGATGCGCGGCGATACTGATCGCCGCAGCCGTAGCGCGCCAAAGCTTCTATCAACTCGTCCTTGCGCCGCTGACCACCGCGCCCCCGCGTGGCAAATCTGCGCTGCTCTTCAAGCCGGGCGACTTGGCGGCGGGCATCCTCGATTCGGTTGTGCAGATTCAGGCAGCGCGGGGTTCGGCGCAGCGACCGGCCGAAGATGAAGGTGCTTTCGTAACAGCCTGTGCGCTCCGCCTCGGCCTGCGTGCTCTGATAGATTCGGTTATATCTGTTCATTTCTTCCTGGATGCGCGGCAACTCGCTCTGCGCATCGCCGCCGCGCGCCCAGTCGTTCGCCAATTGTTGCTCTAGCTCCAAGCAGGTCCGGTCGCGCGCGCCGTATTGCTGCTGACCACCCTGAAAGCCTTCATATTGCGCCTTGGCGGCTGGCGCGAACAGCAATAGGACCGGCAACAGGCACGCTGCCGACAGCCATCGCATCCCAGCTTTCACGGCCGAGGTTCCAATGCGCACTGTCAATTCTTTCGGTCTAGAGGTCATGATCGCCCAAGTGCCGGCGTAGGGTACGATTCACGGCCGCGATTATGTGGCGCTAACCGCTATGGGGTCAATGCGGCACCAATAAGTCAGGTTAGGCGCGTGCATATGCGCTTGAATGTGAGGCCAAATGGCTTACTTACATTGAATTCTCAGAGGCAAATCATGTCCCAGACCATATCTCCCTATTTGAACGCAGATCTGACCCAGCCGGCCGCGGCCAAGGTCGATGAGCTTGAATGGATTTCTACGCCGCAGCCCGGTGTGTTGCGCAGACCGCTCGACCGCGAAGGTGGCGAGGTGGCCCGCGCAACCTCAATTGTTCGGTTCAAGAGCGGCCATTCGTTTCCGTCTCACGTCCACGGGCTGGGAGAGGAAATTCTGGTGCTCGATGGCGCCTTTTCCGATGAATCCGGTGATTTTCCTGCCGGGACCTATGTGCGCAATCCTCCAGGCACAGAACACGCACCCCATAGCCGCGAGGGCTGCGAAATCTTCGTGAAGCTGCGGCAGATGCGGCCCGAGGGCGAGCCTCAGGTGGTGACGGATACGACTACCGTCGATTGGGAGCCGGCGGAATCGGATGGTTACACGCGCATTCCCCTGTTCGAGGCCGATGACGGATCGGAATACGTCGCGCTGGAGAATCTTGATGCCGGCGCTTCCACGGGCTCGCGGACGCTTTCGGGCGGCGAGGAGATATTGCTGCTGGAGGGCGATTTGGATTTGGAAGGCGAGACCTTCGAGGCCCGGGCGTGGATCCGCAAGCCAGCTGGGTCCAGCTATGCGCTTTCCAGCCGCGGGGGCTGCAAATTCTGGGTGAAGCGCGGCCATTTGGCGCGTTAGCCAACCTGCCTGGGGCGCTTGACCTCGCGCCTCGACTTCACCATTCTCCGCCAATCATGACGCGTGCGCAAAAAGCGGCTGGCATTATTTGCGGCCAGATTATTACCGGCTAGACCATAGGCTGGCGCGGCCGTTCTGACTTATCCTCTAGAGCTTGAGATTTGAACGCCCCGCCAGCAGGCAGGAGTGTGACTTGGCGTTGAAGCTCTACAACACGCGGACCCGCAAGAAGGAGCGGTTTCAGCCCTACGACGACGCCAATGTCCGCGTCTATGTCTGCGGGCCGACGGTCTACGACTACGCCCATATCGGCAATGCGCGCCCTGTCATCGTATTCGACGTGCTCTACCGTATTCTGCGCCAAATCTATCGCGCCGACCACGTGACCTATGTCCGAAACATCACGGATGTGGACGACAAGATCAACGCGCGCGCACACGAAGAAGGCATTGATATCAAGGAGTTGACCGAGCGCACGACGAAACAGTTTCACGCCGATATGGACGCCCTGGGCGCGTTGCCCCCCGATCAAGAACCAAGGGCGACGGACCATATCGAGCTCATGAAGACGATGATCGAGACGCTGGTTGATAAGGGCCACGCTTACGTAGCCGAGGACCACGTGCTGTTTCACGTGCCCTCGATGCCTGGTTACGGCAAGCTTTCGCGCCGCTCGACTGACGAGATGGAGGCGGGCGCGCGGGTCGAAGTGGCGCCCTATAAGAAGGACCCGATGGACTTCGTGCTTTGGAAGCCCTCCAAAACGGACGAACCTGCCTGGCCCTCGCCCTGCGATATCAGCGCGCCGGGCCGTCCGGGCTGGCACATCGAGTGCTCAGCCATGTCGGCCGCGCATTTGGGCGAGACCTTCGACATTCATGGCGGCGGCATCGACCTGGTCTTTCCCCACCACGAGAACGAGGTGGCCCAATCTGTCTGCGCCCACGGCACCAAACTGATGGCCAAGGTCTGGATGCATAACGGCTATCTGCAGGTCGAGGGTGAGAAGATGTCGAAATCACTGGGCAACTTCATCACCGTCCACGATCTGTTGCGCGATTGGCCTGGCGAAGCGATCAGGCTCGCGATGCTCGCGACCCATTATCGCCAACCCTTCAACTGGACCAAGGGCGGCGTTCGCGAAGCGAAGCGGACGCTGGATCACTGGTACGAATTAACCGAGGAGACCGAGGCCGCGGGCGAGATAAATGCCGATGTGCTAGAGGCGCTGGAGGATGACTTGAACACGCCGAAGGCGCTTGCGGTGATGCACGGATTGAGGCACGAAGCGGCACATGGAGACGCCGGGGCTGCGGCCCAGCTCAAGGCGTCGGCACAGTTCTTGGGACTGCTGCAGCACTCCAGGGCAGAATGGACCGCCTGGCGGCCCGCCGCGGTCGCGCTCGATGAAGACGAGATTGGCCGCTTGATCGCTGCCCGGGCGGCGGCGCGTGAAGGCAAGGACTTCGCAGAGGCCGACCGGATTCGCGACGAGCTGGCCGGCATGGGCGTTGCACTCAAGGATGGTCCCGAAGGCACCACGTGGGAAATCGCGCGATGAACGCCAAGCCAAAGGCAAAGGAACGGCTTTATCTGTTCGATACGACCCTGCGGGACGGGGCGCAAACCCACGGCGTCGATTTCTCGGTCGAGGACAAGATTACCATCGCGGAAACCCTGGATGGGCTCGGGCTCGACTATGTCGAGGGCGGTTATCCCGGAGCAAACCCCACCGATACCAACTTCTTCGAAGGCAAACACGCCCTGAAGAACGCCACGCTTACAGCCTTCGGCATGACCAAGCGGGCCGGCCGCAGCATCGAAAACGATCCGGGCTTTCAATCGCTCCTGAGCACCAAATGCAAGGCGGTCTGCCTTGTCGCCAAGGCGTGGGATTATCACGTCCGGGTGGCGCTGGGCATCGAGAATGAGGAAAACTTGGAGGCGCTCGGCCAGTCGGTGCGCGCTGCCAAGGACTCCAAGCACGAGGTGCTGGTCGATTGCGAGCACTTCTTCGATGGCTTTAAGGCCAACGCCGAATACGCCCTGGACTGCGCGCGAACGGCCTACGAAGAGGGGGCCCGCTGGGTCGTGCTCTGCGACACCAACGGCGGAACGCTGCCCCATGAAATCGAAGCGATCGTCAAGCAGGTGGCGCAAGTCATTCCGGGCGATCATCTGGGCATTCACACCCACAATGACACCGAGAACGCGGTGGCCAATGCACTGGCCGCGGTCCGCGCCGGGGTCCGTCAGATTCAGGGCACGCTGAACGGGCTCGGCGAGCGCTGCGGCAACGCAAACCTGACTTCGATTATCCCGACACTGATGCTGAAGTCCGAATTCGCCGACCGGTTCGAGACAGGCATCACGCCCGACCGTCTGCGCGATCTGACCCACGCTTCGAGGGTGTTGGATGAAGTCTTGAACCGCGCGCCGAACTGGCAAGCGCCTTATGTGGGCGCCTCGGCCTTCGCCACCAAGGCCGGCATCCACGCCTCGGCGATTCTCAAGGACCCCCGCACCTACGAACACGTGCCGCCGGAGGCCGTCGGCAATGAACGCAAGCTCTACGTCTCGGACCAGGCCGGCAAATCCAACGTACTCTCCGAGCTCAAGCGTCTTGGCATCAAGGTCGCCAAGGACGATCCGAGGGTGGAGAGCTTGCTGGACGAAGTAAAGCAACGCGAGGCCACCGGCTACGCTTACGAGGCGGCGGACGCTTCGTTCGAGCTATTGGCGCGGAGGACGCTGGGAAACGTGCCGCGATTCTTCGAAGTCGACAGTTTCCGGGTGCTTGTGGAGCGCCGGCACAATGCGGTTGGTGAGCTGGTGACGGTGTCGGAGGCCACCGTGAAGGTCCATGTCGATGGCGACACCATGATGAGCGTGGGCGAGGGCGTCGGCCCGGTGAACGCGCTCGACACCGCGCTTCGCAAGGACCTCGGCAAGTATCAGAACTTTATCGAGGATCTGAAACTGGTGGATTACAAAGTGCGAATCTTGACCGGCGGCACCGACGCCACCACACGGGTGCTGGTGGAGAGCCGGGATGGTGAGGGCGAGCGCTGGTTCACCGTGGGCGTCTCGCCGAACATCGTCGATGCCTCCTTCGAGGCGCTGATCGACTCGATCAATTATAAGCTTCTGCGGGACGGCGCGCCGGCGCCATAGGCGCAGAATAGACTGCCAAATCCCTAGTTTTCTGGGCGTCGTTAGCTTCGACGGCCGTCAGTACCAGATGCCCGGTCCGTAGCAACGGGGTTCTGACGACTGCGCCCCATTGGGAATGCGCTTGAGCGCTGCCTGGGGCGGAATCCATGAACCGCATTGCTCGGGCTGGTGCAATTCAAGCAAACGGCGCACGCGCTCTTCCGTGGGCGGGTGGGAGCATAGGAACATGGCTCGTGGGGTCGCGCGTCTGCGATAGTGCGGCTCTTGCCGGAGGCGGCCCCGAAGACGTTCCGATTTCCGCAGTGCAGAGGCGAGCGCCGCCGGATCTCCTGTCAGATTGGCAGCCTCCAGGTCGGCGTCGTATTCCCGGGCGCGTGCAAGCGCTAGCTGCAGCAAGCCACCCATCATTGGTGCCAAATAGAACGCCAGGGCCAGGGCCCAAGGAGCCACAGCCGCCCCAACCATCGTCTCCGGCACATTCAGGAAGATAAGGAGTAAGCCGACCAGAGCCAGCGCCCGGATCAATCGGCTCATGGTGCCGGCGAATCCCATGATCCAGAGATCGTTGTTGCGGATATGGCTCATTTCATGGGCCAGAACGCCCGCCAGTTCGCGCACGCTGAGCTTCTCGAGCATGCCCCTTGTGATGGCGATCGAAGCGTTGTCGGGCTTGCCGACGGCGAGAGCGTTCAGAGCCGGGCTTTGGATGAAATGGAGTTGTGGCGCCGTGGGCAGTCTCGCGCGTTCGGTCAATGCTTCGACGAGCGCATAAATCCCTTCCCCATCCGATCTTTCGAGCGGCTCTGCCCGATGCATGCGCATGACCCGCCTTGGCGAGGTTGTGGGGCCGAATAGAAGGAATAGGGGCGCGCACATCAGTGCCCAGAAAATCCCCGCCGGCCCCCAGATCAAATAGGCGCAAACGCTCATCAAAAGCCCAATGCTGACAATCAGAATCGCCGAGTGAGCCAAATTGCGGATCTTGTGTATCCGGCGTCGATCCTGACCGAATTTGAGCAGCATCAGAGAACCTCGGGGGAGACCTGCCAAGCTAGCGGCGGATGTTCCCGATACTCTAATACGGAGATTGCACGCATCACAAAGAAACTTGAGAGCCGCAATCAAAATTTGCTGGGAAACACCTGTTCGGCTTCCGGCTCCGCACGGTCCGCGACAAGAGAGCGCAGTGTCGGGACAACATCGGGCGCCTCCCGCACAACCTCAAGCCCCATCACCTCCCATTCCTTGCGGATGAAGGCATGATCGCGCATGTGATCCAACAGTTCCAGGAATGGCTGCCAAAAACCATCGACATCGACCAGAACGATGGGTTTGGAGTGCTGACGCAGCTGCGCCCAGGTTAGCTGCTCCACCAATTCCTCAAGCGTGCCCAGTCCGCCGGGGAGCGCCACAAAGGCGTCCGAATGCTCGAACATCAGCTGTTTCCGTTCGTGCATGGTCTGGGTCACGAGCAGGTTTTGCACCTGATGCAGCGTGACTTCCCATTCCGACATGAACTCGGGGATAATGCCGGTGACGTGGCCGCCATTGCGCAGCATGGACTCCGCCAACACCCCCATCAGCCCGATATTGCCGCCGCCATAAACCAGGCCGATTTCCTCGGCTGCAAACGCCGAGCCCAACTCGTCCGCCGCCCTGGCATAGCGTGGGTTCACTCCCTCGCCCGAGCCGCAGTAAACGCATATGCGTTTGATGTGATTTTTCATGGATTGGATGTGGCAAAGGGTTGGGGTTCGGTCAACCGTGCAACCCTTTTGAAAGGCGCGCGCGGCAAAGAATCCGGCACCGCCACGTTGCGCTTGCGCCGGGTTCCGCTATCTTCGCGTCTAATGGTTACAGAGAAAAGGCTCGCGGCGTTATGCATTTGGGCCGATTGACCGTCGCCCTTCTGCTGGTGCTGGCGGCGATCGACATCGTCCTGCTCATAAGGTCGTTGAATGACGCGCCGGAACGCCGGGCTCCAGCAATTGGCGAGGCTTCGATACAGCGTGTCGACGAATCCGCGACCGGGTCACTGCCACGCGATCCGGTCACCGAAACAGTGCCCGGAATCGCTGGCGATCCCGAAGGCGGGCCTATCACGGATTCGCAGCACGGTTCGGGTGAGCCATCCTCTGAAGACTAACCGGTTTGCACGGGCAGGCGGGCGGTTGGGAGGACCGCCTCGCTCTGATCACAGCAGGTTTTAGGACACCATGGCGCAGTTGGACGAAGTTGAACGACTCGATGATGACATCCTGCGCGCCCGGGCTGGTCACTTCGATGTGCTGCTCGATCTGCTGCCCTATGTCTGGCCAGAGGGCCGGCGCGACCTTCAGATACGCGTGGTCTTGGCATTTATCGCCTTGGTGGCCGCCAAAGCAGTCACCGTATCGATCCCAATTGCCTACAAGGCGGCAGTCGATTGGCTGACCGACAGCGCCAGCGGGGAAGCCGTCCGCGAAATACCCCTGATATCGCTTGCAGCAATTCCGGCGGCCTTGATTGGCGCCTATGGGCTGGGGCGGATCTTGATGGTCGTGCTGACGCAGATCCGGGACGTGCTATTCACCAATGTCGGCTCCCACGCGGTGCGTTCGATCGCCAAGCGCACCTTCGAACACCTGCACAGGCTGTCGCTGCGGTTCCATCTCGAGCGGCGTACGGGCGGGTTGAGCCGGGTCATCGAGCGGGGAACCAAGGCCGTGGAACTGATCCTTCGGCTCGCGGTTTTGACGACCGTTCCGACGATGATCGAGTTGGTCTTCATGTCAGGCGTGCTGGCCTATTACTTCGGCATCAAATTCGTGCTGATCGTGCTTGGCACCATCGCGATTTATCTCTGGTTCACGGTCAAGGCGAGCGATTGGCGCATTGCGATCAGGCGCGACTTGAATGATTCCGACACCGAAGCCCACACCCGCGCGGTAGACAGCCTGCTCAACTACGAGACGGTGAAATATTTCGGCAACGAGGTGCTGGAGGCGCGGCGTTTCGACAGCTCGATGGCCCGCTACGAGGATGCCTTGATCCGCACTTTCTCTTCGCTCGGCGTGCTCAATGCGGGTCAAGCCGTGATCTACACATCCGGACTGACCATCTGCATGCTGCTGACGGCGCGCGGGGTGGTGCAGGGCACGCTGACCATCGGCGACTTCGTCATGATCAACGCGCTGCTGATTCAGCTTTATATGCCGCTCAATTTCATCGGCATGGTCTATCGGGAAATCCGGCAGGGACTGGTCGATCTCGAAACCATGTTTGCCTTGCTGAACGAGCCGCCAGAAATCATCGACCGCCCGGGCGCCAAGGACCTGGTGGTCACAAAGGGCGTGGTACGGTTCGAGGACGTCTCGTTTTCCTACGAGGTGGCGCGGAAGATTTTAAGGAATGTCAGTTTCGAGGTGCCTGCCGGCAGAATGGTCGCCATTGTCGGGCCCTCTGGTGCCGGCAAGTCGACAATCTCGCGTTTGCTGTTCAGATTCTATCAGCCGAGCTCCGGCAGAATCACCATCGACGGGCAGGATATCTTGGACGTGACCCAGAGCTCGTTGCGCCGCGAGGTAGGTATGGTTCCGCAGGACACCGTGCTCTTCAACGATACGATTGCCTACAACATTCGTTACGGGCGGGCCGAGGCCAGCGATGATGAGCTTCGCGAGGCCGCCCGGATGGCCCAAATCGATGAATTCATCATGGACCTGCCGGCGGGCTACAACACCATGGTGGGCGAGCGCGGTCTGAAATTGTCCGGTGGAGAAAAACAGCGCGTGGCCATTGCCCGGACCATCCTAAAAGGACCGCCGATTCTAATGCTGGATGAGGCTACGTCGGCCCTCGACAGTTACACCGAAAAAGAGATACAGGGCGCCTTGGAGAAGGTAGCTGAAGACCGCACAACCCTAGTCATCGCCCATCGTCTCTCCACCGTTGTGCATGCCGACGAAATCATCGTCATGGACAAGGGCCAAGTGGTCGAGCGCGGCACCCATGCACAATTGCTCAAGGAGAAGGGCCTCTATGCGGGTCTATGGGCGCGCCAGCGCGAGGCTGAAGAGGCGCGCGAGCGGCTGGCCCATGTGCTCGAAGAGGAAGTAGAATTCGAGGAACGGCCGCACGTGGAAGAGCCCGCGGAGTAGGCGCCGGCCATGATGCACGATTGGGCGTAGGCGCTCAGCTGGAAACCCGCTGGCCAGTTTCGAGGGAGTTACGAGTGAAAGACGAAAAAAGCCTGCTCGATACCATCACCTCTACGTTCGCGCCGGTTCATCCCGACGGTCACAAATTCATCGCGGCCTTCGCGATCATATCGCTGATCCTGTATTGGTTCTGGACCCCATTGGGCTTGCTGGGCTTCGTTCTAACCGGCTGGTGCATCTATTTCTTTCGCGATCCAGCCAGGATCACGCCATTGCGGGAGGGATTGGTGGTAGCCCCTGCGGACGGCAAGGTTTCTGCAATCGAAAAGATCGTGCCCCCGCAAGAGCTGGATCTGGGATCGGAGCCGCGCACGCGGATCTCGATATTCCTCTCGGTTTTCGATGTTCATATCGCCCGCTCGCCGATGGCGGGCAAGATCATCCGCAGCCTATACGTGCCGGGGCTCTTCCTGAACGCCGAACTAGATAAGGCGAGCGAGGAGAATGAGCGCCAATGTCTGGTGCTGGAGACGCCGGAAGGCGTGCGCTTCGGCGTGGTCCTAATTGCCGGATTGGTGGCGCGGCGCATCGTGACATTCGTCAGCGAGGGGCATAGCCTTGGAATTGGGGAACGCCTCGGGCTGATCCGCTTTGGCAGCCGGGTTGATCTCTATCTGCCGCCGGGCCGCGATGCCTTGGTTGCGGTAGGTCAGCGCGCGGTAGGAGGCGAGACCGTGCTGGCGGACATGCAATCGCACGAGGCCGCCCGGCAGGCTCGCCCGGACTGAGTGCTCGAGGAGTTGAGTTCGACACGATGACACACGTTTTTCCGCCATTCGAACCGGAAAAGTCCGACAAGCGCCGGCGCAAACTGGTCTTTGCGCGCGGCCAGGTGCCGGTGCGCATACTCGTGCCCACCATACTTACCCTTTTGGCGCTCTGCGCCGGTCTGACTGCGATCCGCATGGCCATCGAGCTTCGCTACGATGTGGCCATCGCCGCTCTGATTCTGGCGGCCGCACTTGACGCAATTGACGGCCGGGTCGCACGTTTGCTGAAAGCCACGTCGCGATTTGGTGCAGAACTCGACTCCCTCGCCGACTTCGTGAATTTCGGTGTGGCGCCGGCCATCATTATTTTCACCTGGGCGCTCGGCGACGTGAAACGATTCGGTTGGATCGTGGTGATGATCTTCGCGCTCTGTATGGCGCTGCGGCTGGCGCGCTTCAACGTATCCCTCGACAATACGGATGAACCGGCCTGGAAAAGTGCCTATTTCAAGGGCGTGCCTGCGCCCGCCGGCGCGATCCTAGTCTTATTGCCGCTCTATGCGGAAGGAATGGGCATGCCCTCAGGCATTATGCCGACCACGGTGATTCTCGCCTACACGCTGGCCGTCTCATTCCTAGTAGTGAGCAATATTCCGACCTATTCGGGAAAGCTGGTCGGTCAGCGGATCTCCAGGGAATTTGTCCTGCCGGTCTTTGTGCTCGCGGCGCTGTTTGTCGCGGTGTTGCTGACCTATCCCTACATAACGCTGACAATTGGCAGTCTGGTCTATCTGGCGATGATTCCCGTTAGCGCCTACACCCATCGCGAGGATCAGGCGAAGGCCGCGCAAACAACCAAAGCGCAGAACGGCGCATCCAAAAAGACGCAGGAAGAAGTGAGGATTGCGCCCGGCCAGTGAGGGTTAGGCCTGGTAGTGCTCGCGGTACCAGTCGACGAAGCGCTGAATTCCATCCTCCAGTCGCGTATCGGGGCGAAATCCGACTGCTTCATTGAGATCGTCAATGTCGGCAAAGGTTTCGCGTACATCGCCGGGTTGCATGGGCAGAAAGTTTTTCTCCGCCTTTTTTCCGAGCGCCTTTTCCAGGCACTCGATGAACTGCATCAGTTCAACGGGCGAGTTGTTGCCAATATTGTAGAGGCGATAGGGCGCTGACGATGTGCCGGGATCTGGGGAATCGCTGTTCCAGTCGGGATCTGGCTTGGGAACCTGGTCCAGCGTGCGCACCACGCCCTCGACGATATCGTCGATATAGGTGAAGTCCCGGGCATGGTCGCCATGATTGAAAACGTCGATGGGCTCGCCGGCCAAGATCTTCTTGGTGAACAGAAATAGCGACATATCCGGACGGCCCCACGGACCGTAGACAGTGAAAAAGCGCAATCCCGTAACCGGCAGCTCGTAGAGATGCGCATAGGTGTGGGCCATCAACTCGTTGGATTTCTTGGTGGCTGCGTAAAGGCTAACCGGGTGATCCACATTGTGGTGGACGCTGAATGGCTTTTGGGTGTTAGAGCCATACACCGAGCTCGAGGATGCAAATACCAGATGCTCGACACCATTGTGCCGGCATCCTTCCAGCACATTCAGAAATCCAACCAGATTGGAATCCACGTAGGCGTGGGGATTTTCCAGTGAGTAGCGAACGCCCGCCTGTGCAGCCAGGTTGATCACGCGGTCGAATTTCTCATTTCTGAAGAGCTCTTCAATCGCCGTTCTGTCGGCCAAATCGGCTTCGACGAAGGAGAATCCATTGCGCTTTCGGAGCAGATCGAGCCGGGCCTTTTTCAGGTTCACGTCGTAATAGGGCGACATGTTATCGAGCCCCACGACCTGATCGCCCCGGTCTAGAAGGACCTTGGAGGTGTGAAAGCCAATAAATCCGGCGGCGCCCGTCACAAGAATCTTCATGCTGTTGTTGCTCCTAGATCCGGGCGTGGTTCGAGTCCGGCGGCAGGACCGCCTTGATGTCGTATATCAGGCCTCCATCGCGAAGCAGCGCCTTAATCCGATCAGGCCCCATCTGGGCAATGGCGTCGTGTTTGACGGCGAGAATAATGGCGTCGAAGGGCCCCTCGGGGGGCTCGTTTTGCAGTGCGATGCCATATTCGGCTTTGGCCAAGCCGGCGTCAGCTAACGGATCGTAGATCTCGACTTCGGCAAAGAAGTCGCCGAGCTCATGGACTAGATCGGCAACCTTGGTGTTGCGCGTGTCGGGGCAGTTTTCCTTGAACGTAAACCCCATCACCAGCGCCCGGGCGCCTTCGACACGCTGCTTTCGCTTCAGCATGGTCTTGAAGATGTCCCGGGCCACAAAGGCGGCCATGCCGTCATTTATGCGCCGCCCGGCGAGAATCATCTCCGGGTGGAAGCCCGCCGCTTCGGCCTTATGGGTCAGATAGTAGGGATCGACGCCGATACAGTGCCCGCCAACCAGCCCGGGCCTGTAGGGATGGAAATTCCATTTCGTAGCGGCGGCGCCGAGGATCTCCGTCGTATCCAGATCAAGCTCCTTGAACAGCATCGAAAGCTCGTTGATGAGTGCGATATTGACGTCGCGCTGAATGTTCTCGATGACCTTGGCGGCTTCGGCGACGCGGATCGATCCGACCCTGTGGGTTCCGGCATCCACCACCTTCGCGTAGACCGCATCCACCAGATCGGCCGCCTCCGGCGTCGATCCGGACGTGACCTTTACGATGTCCGGAAGCCGATGGGCATGGTCGCCCGGATTGATGCGCTCAGGGGAATAGCCGGCAAAAAATTCGCGATTGAAGGCGAGGCCGGAGCTCTTCTCGAGAAGGGGCACGCAGACCTCTTCGGTGGCCCCTGGATAGAGGGTCGACTCGTAGACCACCACATCGCCTTCCGAGAGCACGCTACCGACGATTTCGCTAGCACCTTTGATAGCGCTCAGATCGGGCTGCTTGCTCTCGTCGATCGGCGTTGGAACCGTGACAATAAAGAAGTTGCATTGGGCCAGATCGTCGGCAGCATCGCTGTAGCCGAGCCTCTTGGCCGAAGCGAATTCTTCCGCCGTCACTTCCCGGGTGCGGTCATGGCCCGATTTCAGCTCCGCGATCCGGCTCTGGTCGATATCGAAGCCGGTTACGGGAAAATGCCGTGCCATGTAAACCGCGAGCGGCAGCCCGACATAACCGAGGCCGACGACCCCGATCCGAATGTCTTCCAGCGAAGGCAGGTTCATTGGTTTGATTGAGACTTTGTCTTGGCCGAAGCGCCCGGCTCTTAACACGTCTCCAGGCGGCAAGCTAGCGTTGCCCGGTGCGCTTTTGGGACGCGGTCAGGAATGAATTTTCGTGGCTGATCAAAGAGATATGCCAAATTGTGATGCCTGCAACGAGGCAGTTTGTACTGCGGAGCCGATTCTGCTAAGCCAGCGGCGCTAAGCGCTTGCCAATGAGAGCCGGCAGGGCCCATCGTGTTGAGTTTGAGAGCGCCGGTCGCGACACCTTCATGGAAAACAAAGCGCCGAATGATCTTGAATGGCCGAAGGCCGGTACCGCCCCTCTGCGCGTGCTTGTGTGCGGTCCGGCGGGGGTCGGCAAAACCACGCTATCGGAAAAACTGGTTGAAGCTGGAAAGCCGATCGCGCGGGACACTCGGGCGGCCAGCCTCGAATTGCGTTTTGACGGCTTGATGGAAAGCGGCGTTCTCGGAGTCCTGGATAACGCCTGCACAACGGTTGTGACGCCCGATGGTGACTTTACGATCTGTGATGCGCCCGCCAAGGCGTCGGATACGGCGATGTTGGCCGCTGCCGCCTCGATGTCCGATGTCGCCTTGATTGTCATCGATGCAAGCAATGGACTGGACCATCGCGCGCATTATCAGGCGCTGATCTCGTCCATGCTTGGGGCGCACCAGATCGTGCTTGCCGTAAACAAACTTGACGCCGTCGATCGCGCTGAGGTGCACTTCGATCAGCTGCGCAGCCAATTCGAGGAGATGGCAAAACTGCTGGAGCTTCAGGTCGGGGCGGCGATCCCGGTCGTCGCCGAGACCGGCGAGAACGTGGTCCGCTCGGGCGGCGAATTGAGCTGGTATCGCGGGCCGGCACTGCTGGAGCAGCTTGCGGCATTTGAAAAACCAGCCGAGGCGGCGGGCCGGCCCTTCCGCATGATCATCCAACAGATGGAAGGCGAGGGGGGTGGTACGGCTGAGTTGGCGGGAATCGTCAGCGGCGGCAAGATTCGCCGCGGCGACGAAATCGTTGTTTTGCCCGGATCCGCCACCGCACAGGTTGTGGGGCTCGCGACCCCAGATGGCGAGGCCGAAGGCGTGGTTGCCGGTGAAACCGTCACACTCAAACTTTCGAAGCCGGTCGAGGCTGCAGTGGGCGATGTTCTAGCCGCTATGGATGCGGCGCCCAGCGTGTCCGATCAAGTCGCCGCCCATCTGATTTGGATTGATCGGGAACCGTTGCTGCCGGGGCGCGTCTATTCCATCGCGGTCGGATTGCAAACCGCCACGGCTACGGTCAGCACCCTCAAGCATAAGGTTGATGCCGACACGTTAGAGCATCAGGCGGCGGCGACACTTGAACCAGGTGATGTCGGATATGGCAATTTGAGCATCAGCCGCCCGGTCGTATTCGATGCCTATACCCAGAATCCCGACTTGGGTTCCTTCGTGCTGTTCGACAAAATAACAAACGCGGCTGTCGCGGTCGGCATCTTCGAATTCGGCCTGTGGCGTGGGACCAATCTGCAATGGCAGGCTTTGGAAGTTGAGAAGGTCGCCCGCGCCGACCTTAAAGGACAGCGCCCCTGCGTGCTCTGGTTCACCGGACTTTCGGGTGCAGGGAAATCCACCATCGCCAGCTTGCTGGAGAAGCGCTTGCACGCCCTGGGGCGGCATACCTATGTGCTCGATGGCGATAACGTCCGTCACGGCCTCAACAAGGATTTGGGCTTTACCGACGCTGACCGGGTCGAGAACATCCGGCGCGTCGCGGAGACCGCCAAGCTCTTTGTCGATGCGGGCCTAATCGTGATGGTCTCTTTCATCTCGCCATTCCGGATGGAACGCCGGATGGCCCGCGATCTTCTGAGCCGCGACGAATTCATCGAAGTGTTTGTCGATGCATCCCTCGAGGTCTGCGAGCAGCGGGACCCCAAGGGGCTCTACAAGAAGGCGCGCGCCGGCGAGATCAGGAATTTCACCGGAATCGACTCCATTTATGAGCAGCCCGAAAACGCGGACATCACCTTGGCGGCGGGCGATTTGTCGCCCGATAATCTGGTGGAGCAAATGATGCGGGAGCTCCAACTGCGCAAGCTGATTTGAGCTGATTGCGCGCAGGAACGCCCAATCTATGAGGTGGCGCGGGGCGCGGGCTCGATGGGCGCGTGGCCCATCATCCGGTCGGCTTCATTTGTCATCTCAGTGAGCGCATCCTCGATCTGTTGATTCATTGCCGTCAGTTCCGCACCCCTTAGCTTTTCCGGTACGGCAAAGCCCTCGCGCCAGATTATGACGCCCTTGTTGAAGGGAAGCGGCAGGATGAAGCGGTCCCAGCTGTCGAGAACGATGCGGCGCTTCACCGAATAGGTGATGAAGGTAATCCTGGCCTTGCAGATCCGCGCCAGACCGATAGGCGATTCCTTCATGCGCATGCGGGGCCCGCGCGGTCCATCGGGCGTCATGCCGACGGTCTTGCCTTCTTTGATCGCGCGCGTCGCCGTCTTGGCTGCCGCCAACTGGTTCTTGTCCGATTCAACGGGAATATTTTCGATTCCGAAGTGTTCCATGGCGCGGCTGACGATTTGGCCGTCCCGGTGGCTGGAGACAATGATTGTCAGGATATACGGGTCGGCGGGCTTCCAACTATACGGCTTGGTCCGCCAAATCATCGGCATCATGGCGATGCGGTTGTGCCAGAGCAGGGCAAAGAACGGCTTACCGGCATCCAGATAGGAGCGGGTGCCGTCGTCGACGCCGATATAGGTCCAGCGGGTCGTCTTGAAGGTGAACCATATGTATTGGGCGACCAGCCAGCTCAGCACCTTGTGGGTGATGTCGTGCTGGAATATCGGCCGAGTGATGCGGGAAAACTTCATAGGAGAAACGCTGAACCCGGGCCCCAAGCTATGGCTTGGCGCCCGTCTTGGCCTGTACCTTCGCCCAGCTATCCCGCAGGGCGACGGTCCGATTGAACACCAAGCCGTCGGCGCTCGAGTCCGGGTCCAGCGCGAAGTAACCCTGACGCTCGAATTGGACTGGCGTTCCGAGTGCGGCCTCGGCCAGGCCGGGTTCCAACCGGCAATCCTGCAGCACCTCCAGAGAATCCTTATTGAGAGCTGCCGCCAAGCCATCTCCAATGTCCGGCTCGACATCGCGGAATAGGTGATTGTAGAGCCTGACTTCGGCCTTGAGGGCGTGCTCAGACGATACCCAGTGAATCGTTGCCTTCACCTTGCGTCCGTCGGGTGCGTTGCCGCCCTTGGTTTCGGGATCGTAGGTGCAGCGCAGCTCGACGACTTCGCCGGCCTCATTCTTGATGGCCTCCCGGCAGGTCAGAAAATAGGCGTAGCGCAGGCGCACTTCGCGGCCCGGGGCCAGGCGGAAAAACTTCTTCGGTGGATCCTCCATGAAGTCGTCGCGCTCAATATAGAGCTCCCGCGAGAAGGGCAGCGACCTGGATCCAGCGCTCCGGTCCTCGGGATTGTTGATGGCTTGCAATTCCTCGGCCTCTCCCTCGGGGTAGTTTTCGATCACCACCTTGAGGGGCCGCAGCACGGCCATCCGGCGCTCGGCGGACTTGTTAAGCAGCTCGCGTGCGCAATGCTCCAAGAGCGCCATCTCCACCACATTGTCGCTCTTGGTGATGCCGACACGGGCGACAAAGTCGCGGATTGCAGCCGGCGGAAACCCGCGCCGCCGTAACCCCGATATGGTCGGCATCCGGGGGTCGTCCCAGCCCGCCACATGGCCCTCCGTAACGAGCTGAATCAGCCGCCGCTTGGAGAGAACGGTGTGGGACAGGTTCAGGCGAGAAAACTCGTATTGGTGCGGCTGCGAGGGGACAGGAAGATTCTCGATGAACCAATCATAGAGCGGCCGGTGGTCGGCGAATTCCAAGGTGCAAAGCGAATGCGTAACGCCTTCGATGGCGTCGGACTGGCCGTGGGCGAAGTCGTAAGTCGGGTAGATGCACCATTTGTCGCCGGTGCGGGGGTGCGCCGCGTGCAGAATCCGGTAGAGCACGGGGTCGCGCAGATTGATATTGCCCGAGGCCATGTCGATCTTGGCCCGCAGCACCCGTTCGCCCTCTTTGAACTCGCCGGCACGCATGCGCCGGAATAGATCGAGGTTTTCGTCGACCGGGCGGTCGCGATATGGGCTGTCCCGGCCAGGCTCGGTCAAGGTGCCGCGATGGGCGCGGATCTCTTCGGCCGATAGATCGTCGACATAGGCCTTGCCTTCGCGGATCAGATGCTCGGCCCACTCGTAGAGCTGCTCGAAATAGTCCGAGGCGTAATAAAGGTACTCACTCCAATCGAAGCCCAGCCAACGAACGTCCCGCTGGATGCTTTCGATATATTCCTGTTCTTCCCGAGTCGGGTTGGTGTCGTCGAAGCGCAGATTGCAGCGGCCCTCGAACTCCTGGGCGATCGAGAAATTCAGGAAAATGGATTTCGCGTGGCCGATATGCAGGTAGCCATTGGGCTCTGGGGGAAAGCGCGTCACGACGCTCTTCACCCGCCCATCGGCGAGGTCGGATCGCACGATGTCGCGTATGAAGTCGCTGCGCTCTTCTTCGAGCACGTCTTGGGTATCGCTCATGCGGCTCACTTATGAATTCGCCGGGCCAAGCACGACCGGCCCGTCGGTCCGTTCGGTTGAAGGCATTGAGTACGGTTTGGCGCGCATTTCACGGCGCCGCAGATGGCTGGGGCGCAGGGATTCGAACCCCGATATCTCGGACCAGAACCGAGCGTAATGCCATTATACGACGCCCCACGACGCTCGATTGTCACATCTAGCAGCCGCCTCAGGCCGCGGCAAGCAGACCGGACCGAAGCGTTGCTGTGGGCCTTTGCAACGTGGCCGACGGTCAAAATCCGTTTGCGTTACGCCAAGCCTGGAGCTGTAGCACGTTCCAAAGTTGGCCGTGCCAATCGGCCTCGCCTGTCAGATGCGCGTTCCACATCTCCCGGATCGGCACGGGATTCAATAGCCCGCCCTGGGCTATGGATTTCTCGCTCAAAAGATCCTCCGCCCATTCGCGAAGCGGCCCCCTGAGCCAGCTTCCGATGGGCACGCCAAACCCCATTTTCGGGCGATCGAGAAGTTCCGCTGGAACGTGGCGGTGAGCCAATTGTCGTAGCAGCCACTTGCCGGCTCCGTTGCTGAGTCTCAGCGGCAGCGGCAGGCGCATAGCCCATTCGACGACACGATGATCCAAAATCGGCACGCGGACCTCGAGCGAGGCCGCCATGCTCGCCCGGTCGACCTTGGTGAGGATGTCGTCGGGAAGGTAGGTGAGGAGGTCAATGGCTTGGGTGAGCTGAACGTCGTCCGTGCATCGACCCGATAATCCAGCCGTCCAGGCCGCGCCCATTGCTTCCTGAGCGCAGGGGACCAGTGTCTTCGGTTCGTCCCAATGGCTGACCAATAGACGGTAGGCTTGTGCCTGGTCGGCTGTCAGCATTTTCGCGAGCTTGTGCAGCCGCGAACCGGCTTTGCGGGGCCTTGCGCCCTGGGGCAGAGCGGAAAACATGCGATCCCATTGCGAGGGGCTGGCCGCTGTCAGGCCCGACGAGAAGGCTCGCCTGATCGGCGAGGGCACCAGCCGATTGAACTTGGCGAATGGGCGGGCAAGCAGATAACGGGGATAGCCGGCAAAAACTTCATCGCCGCCATCGCCCGAAAGCGCGACGGTCACGTGCTCGCGCGTCAGCTCGGAGAGCAAAGTGGTTGGAATCTGGGAAGAATCCGCGAACGGTTCGTCATAGATTTCCGGCAGCCGGGGGATTACGTCGCGCGCCTGGGAAGCCGACACCCGAAGCTCGGTATGCTCGGTGCCCAGATGCTTTGCGACCGCGGCGGCATGGCCGGACTCGTCGTAATCTTTCTCTTCGAAGCCTATCGAGAACGTCCGGATCGGCGATCCCGAATTCGCCTGCATCAGCGCTGTAACGGTGGTCGAGTCGATGCCGCCCGACAAAAACGAGCCGAGCGGGACGTCCGCCACCATCCGCCGGCCGACAGCGTCGGAGAGCAGGCGTTCGAGTTCGTTGACCGCGTCCTCCGGGGCAAGATCGAGAGGCGTTTCGCGCGCCTCGCCGATCACAACGGGCAGTGACCAGAAGGGTGCGCTCTCGACCTGTCCATGGTCGAAGCAGAGGCAGGTGCCGGGCTCCAGCTTGTGGACGCCATCATAAATCGTGTGAGGCGTCGGGATATATCCATGCCGCATGAAGGCGGCCACCGCGCTCCTGTTTATGCGGCGTGTCCAGCCGGGATGCGCGCGCAGTGCTTTCAGTTCGGAGGCGAACAGGAAGAGGCCGCCAATGTTCGCCCAATAGAGCGGCTTTATCCCGAGACGGTCACGGACCAGCCAGAGCTTGCGTGCTTCGCGATCCCAAATCGCGAACGCAAACATGCCGATGAAGCGCTTGGCCGCGTCTTCGATGCCCCATTGGGCGCAAGCCTCCAGCAGCACTTCGGTGTCGGAATGTCCCCGGAAGCTGCGGCCCTGACTCTCCAACTCTGTTCGCAACTCGGGCGCGTTATAGATTTCGCCATTATAGGTGAGCCGGTACCGCCCGCAGCTCGAAGCCATGGGTTGGCTGCCTGCCTCACTCAGGTCAATGATCGAAAGACGGCGATGCCCCAGGGCGACGCCGGCCCCAGCGTCGGTCCAGGCGCCATGGCCGTCGGGTCCACGGTGCGCCAGCGTGTCGGCCATCGATGCGACGAGGCCTTCGAGCTCTTGCCCGCCAGCCCCGGCTACCGCGTCGATGAAGCCGCAGATTCCGCACATGTCGGGGACCGAAAACCATAATCCGCAGCGCGGATACCGTCCAAATCGCTCACCGCCTCGCCGGCAAGAAGCGCCGAATAGAGGCGGTCATATTTGCTTACGCAGGCTTGAATCGAAAACTGCGCTTCGACGCGGGCGCGTGCCTTCTTGCCTTGTTCAGCCCGAAGCACCGGCTCGGAGGCGAGCTTCAGGATGGCCTTTCCCAGTGCATCGGGATCGCGGGAAGGGACAACGAAGCCGTTCTCGCCGTCCAAAACGGCCTCGCCGTTGCCGCCGACATCGGTCACGACCATGGGCAGGGCGGCTGCCATACACTCGAGGATGGCGTTGGAAAATCCCTCTTGGTGCGAGCACAGCACACCTATATCCGCTGCCGCCAGCAGGCGTGGGACGTCTCTTCGTTCGCCCAAGAACCGCACCTGATCGGATATGCCTGTAGCCTGCGCGATGTCTTGGAGGTCCGAGCGAATGCCGTCATCGCGGCCCACGCATAGAAGCGTCCAATGTTGTGGCAGGCGATCGCGGATTCTCGACAAGGCGTCGAATAGATCGGCGTGTCCTTTATAGGGAATTAGATTGGCGACGATGATCGCCACGAAACCCTCCGGGTCTATGCCCAGCTGATCCCGGAGGTCGGCTTTGTCGGGTTGGCCGGCGAATGCGGTGGTATCAATCCCGTTGTAGATCAGTCCGACGCGGTCGGGCGAACATCCCTCGGCCTCGATCAATTCGCGCACAACCCGCCTCGAATTACCGAGGATGGCGCTCATGCGTTGGTGCAGCCAGCGTTCCCATCTGGCGACCAGCGGCCATTTTCGTTGATACAGGTTGAGGCTGCGGCGGCTCATGACGCGGGTGGGCGTGCGCGCCAGCAGAGCCAGCGGTGCTCCCACCACATAGGAGGCGGGTAGGAAGAAATGCACGATTTGGGGCCGCCGGCCGATCAGTTGGGAAAGCAAGCCCAGCGCGCTCGCTGCCAACCGCACCGGACGCAACAGGATAAAGCGCCAAATCGGCGCCATCGGCAGCGGCGGGCCGATCACGTCGACGCCCGCAGCCTGGATCTCATCGGCCTGTGCGCCCCGCCGTCCAAGGCAGTAGATGGCAGGCTTCCAGCCCAATCGCCTTAGCCGCGGTGCGATCAGCTTTAGGTGCAGTTCGGCACCGCCGAGATCGAGCGTTCCGATCACGAATAGGATTCGTGCGCTCGCCGGGTGCCCATCCTCTGGCCGGTTCATTTGCCGCGATGATTTCTGGGATTGGCGGCTGGCAATTTGTCACCACCGGTACCCGCCAACCGGGATCGCAAATGGCGCAATGCGGGCAACAGGCGGCCGCCGGCCAACATGTCGGGGATCGCCACATAGTTGCCAACCGGAACCCATGGCCACAGCGCCAGAGCTTTGGATGCCTGGCGTAGATAGTTCCATTTGTCTCCGTCGCTGCGATAACAGATGGCGGAATTCCAGGCGAGCGTGGCCGTCGCCCGCCGGCGATCCGATCGGGAGAGTACGTCGAATGCAGCAGCGTTCTTTCGCCTGAAGGCTATGGCGGCGTCTTCAACGAGGCGTCCATGCCTCCAGGGCGCCTTGTAGTAGATCGCATAGGGTTCCGGGATCACGTCGACGCGGCCCTTTGAGAGGAACCGCATCAACCAATCCACATCGACATAGAGGCGGAGCGATTCATCGTATTCCCCTGCCGCCAGGGCGGTTTCGCGCTTCATCAGGATCGTGTTGTTGAGATTGAGGCCGCATCCCTTCACCAGCAGATTGCGCACCGTCACGGCCTCGCGCAGGTGCCAATCGTCGGCAAGCGTCTTGATGTCGCCATCGACCAAATAGGCAGCGGTAATGACGGCTGCCACGTCCGGCGGCGCGGACACAATGTGCCGGTGTTGGGCGGCGAGCTTTCCAGGCAACCATTCATCGTCGGAGTCGAGAAAAGCTACGTAGGTGCCGCGGGCTTCTCTAAGTGCAGTGTTTCGGGCCGCGGCTTCGCCCTTGTTGCGGTCATGGACCACACAGCGGAGCTGGGGATGGCTCTTCTTCTGCTGATCGAGCCAATCGATGGTGCCGTCGGACGACCCGTCATCGACGACCAGAACCTCCATGTCGTCGAAATCCTGTTGCCAGACGCTCCGCAGCGCGCGGGGCAACAGATCGGCGCGGTTATAACTTGGAATCAGGACGCTGATTTCAGGCATCGGGCGTCAAGGCTTTCAGGATGGCGTTGAAGCCCTTCGGCGATTGCTTGCTGAAGGCGCCCTCGAAAAAGGCGCGTGCCGCCCTTTGCTGATCGCTGAATTCCGGCTCCGGCAATCCGGCTAATTTTTCGCATGCGGCCCTCAGCTCGACGGCGTCGGTTGCGACCATGTTGAGCGCGGGATCCGCGAAGATCGGATTCGCCGAAACCGTCTCTCCGCTATCGACGAACACGCATGGCACGCCTAATGCGACGGCCTCCAGCTCGGAGGTCGTACCGGCGCACACGGCCACGTCGTGGGCGTCCAAGTCCTCGTATAACGATTTCAGCGTGCTCTCGCGGAAGGGTGGATGCATTCTGAGTTGGGTATTGGCCAACATATGGCCAAGCGGCACTGCTGGATGGGGCCGCAGGGTAACGGTAAGTCCGTTTGCGCCCTTGAAGGCCATCCAGACCAGATCCAGAAAAAGCGGCGAGGTCAGGGCTTCTTGCAGCATCACCAGGATCCGCTGGGGCTCGCCCGGCGGCGATGTCTTAGGCCTTCGAGAGTAGATTTCGAACTGGCGCACGGCGAAGCCGCAAACCAGCCGGCTAGCATCGTGGCCAAACTCGTCCTGCATCAATTGCTGGTAGACTGGGCCGGACACGATTATGGCATCGGGCGCCGGACGCATGGCGTTGCGGTAAAGTTTGAGATGGGACCGGATAAGCGCACTGTGCTGGAGCCCGACCGACTTTTTCCCGAGATCGCGCCCCAGGTCCTGGCAAACGCTCTCCCAGGCATTGTTTTCGAATGAGTGCAGCAGGACGGCATTTGGAGATCTTCTGACGAGCTTTCCGATTGCGCGTTCGAGCAACATGTTGGCAGGGAGATCGCGCCACCTTGCGCGAGCAATATCGCTTGCGATCAGGGGTCTGAGGTCAAGTCCGAGACTCGAGACCATCGCCGACGTACGGAGCCGAGCGGTCAGCGACTGGCAAAAACTCCAAACCGCATCGAGCGGCCCGGTAAGATCGGCGAAGGTGCGGACGGGGAAGGGTGCGGCCGCGCGAGCTTCCGCGTCCGCGGGGTTCGTTTCGCCGACAAGCTGGGCGAACATAACGACCTTTTTTCCCTCGGCTGCCAGTTGGTCCGGCAGTTGGCCAAACATGAAATCCCTTTTGCCTTGGTCCCTCCGGATTCGGTCGAACGTTGAGATCGTGGCGATGACGATATCGGCGGATGTGGGAACAGCCGGACGCCTAACGCCTGGCGGTGCGGCCAGGGTAAGCAGGTAGCGGAGCGCCTGCCAGTGGCCATAAAGCCGTGACCACCAGCGGCGCCAGCGTGGCTCGAGCCGGATCGAAACCTGCCAGCCATTCTCCACGGCGATCTTGCCCGCCAACCGTGCAAACCCCGGATCGGAAACGAGGAGCTTGAGCTCGCCGCCGCCGGGTATCTGTTGGAGCAGATGCCGGAGACGCCAAAGCTGATCTAACCCGTTGAAGAAAATAGATTTTTCGATGTCTCGAATACCGAGCGCCGTGCGCCAATAGGCGGGCGTGGCGTGGTTATAGGTGTCGAGCCTGCCGATGCAGGTCAGATAGTCGTCGAGCGCGGCCGCGCGTTTCTCCGGCGGAAGCCCCGGCAGCCAGCGATGGTCAATGCCCCATCGGTGGCCATCATCGGCCCCGAGCGCGGCAAAGTAGCAGCCCTCTGGCCCGCCAAGCTTTGTTTCATTATCGGCAATAACGAGACGGGGAGGGGCATGTTCCTGCGCGGATCCCATCACTTGAACCAGGCGGCGCCGCCTAATGGAAACTGCAGGAACATCCGCGGCTTGAATTTGGCCTCCAGCTCCTCGACCGCGCGCCGTGCTCCGGGGAAGCCCGCCGATCCGCAATCGTCGAAGGCTAGAATTCCACCCTCCAGAAGCCGGGGATAGAAGAACTCGATGCTGTCCACATAGGGTTGATAGAGGTCAACGTCGATATGGACGAATTTGAACTGACGGTCCTCTACTTCGCCGAACCGCTCAGGGATCCATCCCCGGTATAGGGAAATGAAGGGAAACCGCGCGAGATTGGCGCGCACGGCCTCTTCGTCGGCGGCGAACAATTTTTGCCGCGCTTGGGCGGCGGATGGGGATTTCGGGGCCAATCCGCCCGCATCCTTTTCGCCGTAGTCCGAGAGACCCTCAAACGAGTCGAAGACGTGAAAATCGGACGCCCCGGCGCCCTCGGCGATCAGGCACAGCATATAGGTCGAGTGACCGCGCCAGCAGCCGCATTCGGCGATATCGCCTGGGCCCCCAAATCCATCGCAAGCGATCTGCATCAATTGGTGCAGCATGTAGAAGCGGCCGCGCTTGGCGAGATTGTCGGTCGCCTCGCAGCCGGTCGCGGTCATGGCCTCTTCGTAATCGCGCGCCGCCTGGAATTGCTGGGCCGCGTCGGCGCCCAGTATTTCGACTTCGTCGGGCCGAAAGCCGATCGGATAACGGCCCAATCCCAGGCCGCTCGATTTGATCAATTCCTCGCCGGCAAACTGCAGGCCATCGCTCCCCGCGAGCGATAGCGTGCTGCGCGAGAGATTGAGCACAAGGCGGTAGAGCTGCTGCTTTGCGGCGGAGATCATCGATTGCGGGCTATATCGCGTTCTCGCGCAGCGCCCGGTTCCAGGCGAGAAACATCAGGACGATCCAAACCGCGTTGATCAGCTCCTTGGCGCCCGCCAGATAACGCGCCCAGAGCTTACGAACGGCTTTTGCGTCCAGATAGTCCCGCGCGTTCGCCAGTTCGTCGTTGAGCAGGTCTTCCGCCCAGCCACGTAAATTATCGCCGAGCCAATCCCGCAGCGGAATGTGAAAGCCCTTTTTTGGCGTGTCGAACAGGGGGCGGGGGACATGGCGGGCCAGCACGTTGCGCAACACCGCCTTCCGTTCGCCACTCCGGATCAGCTGATCGTCCGGCAGCGACCATGAGCAGTCGAGAATTCGATTGTCCAGAAGGGGAACGCGAACCTCCAGGCTGACCGCCATGCTGGCGCGATCCACCTTGGTCAGCATGTTGTCGGGAAGGCGGCGGGTTTGATCGAGATAGAGCAATTCATCGAGCGCCGACTGGAACCGGGGCAGGTGCTCAGCGGAGTCGCATTCCGGCGCTGCTTGCCCGAGCCGGCTGGCGGCGCCGATCCCCAAATAATTGGCGTCTCTGTGATAGGCGCTTATCCGCGGGTAATTCAGCAGCCGGGAGAAATGGGGAATGCTCTGGGATGCATCGGCCAGCAGCGGTTTCAACATGATTCGCCACAAGTCCGGGGGAACGGCATCGAGGAACGCGGCGAGCGGTTTCCGCATCGCGCGGGGCACGCGCTCGACGTTACCCCAAGTCTGTGTGTTGAGCTGGTAACGTTCGTATCCGGCAAACAGTTCGTCGCCGCCGTCGCCGGATAGGGCCACCGTGACGTTCGCCGCCGCCAGCCGCGAGACCATATGGGTTGGGATCTGGGAGGGATCCGCATAGGGCTCGTCATACATCTGCGGCAGTTTGGGAATGATGTCGGTGATGTCGTCCGGGGTCAGAATGAATTCGGTGTGGTCGGTTTCCAGGTGTTCCGCTATGGCCCGCGCGTTGGCGCTCTCATCGAAGCTGGCGTCGGTGTATCCGATCGAGAAGGTCTGAACGGGCCTGGTTTTTCTCAAGATCGCTACAACCGTCGAGGAATCCACGCCACCCGATAGGAAGGCACCAAGCGGCACGTCAGCGCGGACTTGGTCGCGCATTGTCTCATCCAACAAGGCTTCAAGCCGGTCGGTCGCGGCTCCGAAGGACGGACCGGCTTCCGAGTCCGGGCGAGCGAGCGCGATATCGTCGAGCGACCAGTAGCGGCGTTTGATCAGACCGGTCCCCGCGCTCCATGACACATGCTCTCCGGCCCGAACTTTGTGGCAGCCATCGAAGATGGACTTCTCACCGCTGACAAAGGTGCTGTGGAAGTAATCCAGCAGGCCTTCAGCCGAGAGCGATCGGCAGAACTCGGGATGCCGAAGCATGCTTTTCAATTCGGAGCCGAACATCAGATACGGCCCGCCCATTGCCCAGTAGAGCGGCTTGATGCCGATCCGGTCTCGGATCAAATGGAGGATGCCGCCCTCCCGGTCCCAGACCGCGAAGGCGAACATGCCGTTGAGCTTAGGGAGCGTGAATTCGAGGCCGCGCCGGGCAATCAGCTCGAGCAGCACTTCGGTGTCGCATTGGGACCGCAGCCGGACGCCGTCCGGCTCCAGGTAGTGCTGGCGCAGGGCATCGAAATTATAGATCTCGCCGTTGTAGGCGATCACATATCGGCCATCCGCGCTGATCATCGGCTGGGAGCCGGCCTCTGAAACGTCGAGCACCGACAGCCGGCGGTGGCCAAGCGCGGCCGGCCCTTCCAGCCACAATCCGTCCTGGTCGGGACCACGATGGGTGAGGGCCTGCGTCATCGCCGCGAGCGTGCGGCGCAACGGTTCCACCGGCTCGGCGCCGGTATGCACGAAACCGGTCAGGCCGCACATAATCTAAGAGGCAATCAGCCTGCGCTTCACGCGGCGCGCAAGATCGAGGCCGGTGGATACCGCATCCCTGGCAAGGAACGCGGCATAGGGGGTCAAGCCCTGCTTGCGGGCGGCGCGCCGTTCATAGGCGTGGATCGCGGCCTGCCGCTTGCGGTCGAACTCCTGCACGCTGCGGTGGGGGATGTAGCCCGCCGTCCTGTCGAGCGCCTCGAGCGCTTCGATGCGCTTTTCACTCTGGTTTTCGTTCGGCCCTTCGTCGATCTCGACCATCAGGGAGGGGCGGAAATAGCCTAGATCGACCTCCCGTTGGACGGCATCGCGCTTGAGGGAGCCGTCCTCGATCATCCGCCGCACCTCGTTGATCCATATATGGCCAAGCGGATTTCGGGCCGAGACCCATGGCTGGATCGGCATCATGGTGTAGTGCAGCAATCCGGTGGCCGGCGTGAAGTGCTGCAGGCGGTTCCAGTCGGCGGGAATTGTTCGCGCGATCTCGGGCTCGTCGAGAAAGCGGAGATCCATCATCAGGCCCCTATAGTCGTAAGCGCCCTCGTCCAGACCCCGAACCAGGTCCTTGAGCTGCCAGTCGCAGCGCGCGCAGTCCAGCACCATCACGGAAGTCTCGTTCTTGTTGTAATGCACGTTGTCGCCGGCCTCGCGGTCGGCCTCCAGGACGGAGATTTTGGCCCCGTTCATCGGCACGTTCCAAAGCTCGGCAATGTCCCGGAACACCTGCATGTCGGCATCGAGATAGATGGCTTTACCGGAATATCCGGCGAGCTCGGGGATAGCCCATCTCGCGAATGAGAAGCCGGTGCGCTGGCCCTGCCGAATGTCTTGTGGCTCAGGCAGTTCAATGCCTTCCAGGGAGCGCAATTCGACGGCGCGATTGGTGTGCCGGCGAATCGAATATTCGAGCACGTTCAGGGCGAGCGATTGCGACCTGTCGGTACCGACATAGATTTTGATGGGATCAGATATGGCTGCGTCGTCCATTTTGCCTTTGAATGGTATCCTTCACTCCGACAACGGTTGCGGAGATAGACCGTCGAATCCAGCTGGTTCTGATGTTTCCATGTTTTCGAGCTGGCTCGGCCGCTAGGGATAGGGTGGGAGATCGGTTCAGTTGATCGCCGATCGAGCTTCGGCTATTGGTTGGCGCCATTACGACCGCGGGCTAGATCTGAGTCATTGGGAAGATTCGATGTCTTCATTTGCGGCAATTCTGCGCCTGATTTGGCATGAAGTGGGCTTTCGCAGCCGCCTTCTCTTGGCGAGTTGGTTTGGGCCAATTTCCGTGCGCAAGGCCTGCAGCCAGTTGAGGAAAGATGGCTTTACCGTCATCAAGGGATATGTCCCCGCGCAGCTGCTGGAAGAACTTCGCGCGGCCTGCATGCAATCCGTCGAGAATTTTGGAGCACGCGATTCCGACGGGGTCTATTGGATCAAGAAGCAGCCTGGCGCGCTTCGCCTACGCCATTTGAATGAAAGGCAGCCTATTCTCGATCTGTTCAGCCGGGACATGTTTTGCCGCTCGATAAATTTCCTGTTTTCCGGGCGCTTAGGCAGCCCATCGGTTCAGTTTGCGCTCACCCATGATGGCAGCGGCCGCTATGGGGCAATTCCGGGCGCCGCCGAGCGGACCTTTGGGGACGTCTACCACTTCGACAAATGGTATCACCAGCTCAAGGCCATGGTGCCCCTGCGGGACGTTGGTCCGGATAACGGTCCTTTGACGGTGCTGCCGGGTAGTTCGGGAATCCATCTCGATCTGCTCGATGTCTATCAGCTCGACTTATTCGATCGCGCGATGAAGCAGAAGCGGACCGATCGGGCGAAGTCCGATGTCCAGTTGGATGACTATGACGTTCCTGAGGAGATCAGATCAAAGCTTCGCGAGAAATATGGAGAGAAGAAAATCGTCGCGCAGGCGGGCGATATGGTCCTGTTCGATACGCGCACGATTCATTTTGCCGGTCAGATGCAACGCGGCGAACGCCATTTGCTTTGGTTCTATTTCTGAGCGCGCACGCTCGGAAAGACTTCCCGATCGCCCATCTCCGAGCGCCTTGGACTGAGTGTATCGCCGTTTGTGCGTGTTCAGTTCGAAACGCTGCGTTTCACATAGGCCAGACCGGACGTCGCGAACGCTCTCATGCGAGCTGGCAATTTTCGCGCATTTTTAGTGACGGACCCGAGCGCATCGATCTTATTGATATTGATATTGATGGAATTTCTTGAATCGCCTTTCGGGACTTCGATCCGATCAACGCTATGCCATGACAGATCCGTCTTCAGGAATCCGTAAAGCCGATTCTTGACAAACTCCGTTTCGTAAAAGCATTCCGCGTCGGCATAGAATGCGGAATAGGAGTCCGGCGCAAACTTTTTGTTTTCCCAATTAAGATAGTTTTTGGAGTTCTCGGACTTAAAGCGCCAAAATTTCGTTCCATTTTGCTTTGTTAATTTATTGTTTGAAGAGGGAAAATACAGCATTAGAGAAACCAGCTTTTTTGGTGCATCCGTATGCGGTACGATAAAAGCCCCCTTAGGCAAATAACTAAATGTCAGCTTTAGCTCTACTAAATTTTTTGAAAAGATAAATTTATTTATGAGATTGAAAATATAATTTCTGCCAATTATCCATTTTTCATCCCGACCATGGTAATCATTATAGATATCATTCAATTCATGAAGCAGCCTTGGATTGATCATGTCTTCATGAAATTCGCGCCAAGGTGGGTTGGTTTTTAAAAATTTTTGAAAACCGTCGCATTCGACGTTGAATGTCAATTTCTTGTTTTGTTCTTCTTGCGCTTTATCGCTTGGCGGAAAGCTCTCCGCGAGCTTTTCAAATCGGTCTTGGTCCAACCAATCCCTTATTTTGAAGATCAGCGTCGGTTTGGTATGGGCGACGGAAATGTTTTTTACTGATACGGGCATGCCGTTTTTCGATCGGGCTTGACTGAAAATGTCGAGTGATGCGGGGTGAATGGCAATGATCTGCTGCGCTGAATGGAAAACTCGGCCTGGCTTCAGAATCCTGGGGCTTCTCAGCCTTTGAGCGGCATCATATTGCTTCGGAGGCGGTCAGAATACGCCTCATTTTGTCGTGGGGAATGAGTTCGGTCAGCGAATGTTGGAAGTCTTCGAATTGGCCGCTTACGATATTGTGTCCATCGAACCACAGCACCGTATCGGCCAGGGGCGCAAGCTCGACCTTATGGGTCGACATGATCAGTGTGTGGCCCCGATTACGTAGCTGGAACAGCGATTCAATCACCTTGTGTTCGACCTCCCGGTCCAAGGAACTGGTCGGCTCATCCAACAGCATGATTGGAGGCGATGCCGCAATGATGCGTGCCAGTGTGATCCGCTGCCGCTGACCTCCAGACAGCAGGGCGCCGTCATTGCCGATATGAGTGTCCACTCCGTCGGGCAACTGACTAACAAATTCGTACGCTGCCGCCATTCTCAATGCCTTCATTAATCTCTGTTCCGACAGATCATCCAAGCCATAGGCGACGTTTTCGCGAACCGTGCCTGTAAAAGTCAGGCCATCCTGCTGCATCATCAAGATGGTCCGTCCGATCGATTGCTTACTCAAATCAGCAAGATCGACGCCCCCATACTTAATGCTGCCCTTATCGGGCGCAAGCAGACCCTGCATCAATCGCAGAAACGTCGTCTTGCCGGTTCCGGTCGCCCCGAACAACATGATTAGCCGGCCGGGTTCGATAACCAAGTCGACATGCTTGAGTATTGGCAGGGGACCTTCGCTGGTTTGATAGGCGAAGGACAGATCTTTCACCGCCGCCACATGTTGCCGAAAATCCGGATGCGGACGCGCGTTGTCCGGCTCCGTCGGCCTGCGTGGCAGTTGGACAATGGTTTGGATGGCATCATATGCGGCTGTTACACGCGTCAATGCCGTCAATGCCTGTCCTACCCGATCGACATGGGGATGCATGATCGTCACACCGCCGAGGAATAGAACAACGGTCGCGAGAGTGGTGGCCGTCGTGCCCAGCTCGAAGAAATAGACTAAAAGCGCAGCGAGGATCACGGACATGAGGATGTGCACAAAGAAGGGTGCGAGCGACCGGTAGAGCTGCATCTTGAACCGCGCCCTGAGATATTCCGCAAATATCTGAACTAGATTCTGTTTCTCTTTTTCGGACGTTCCGAAGACATCAACCAAATCGATTCGCCTGATAACTTGGTGGATGTTTCTCGTGTAGGAGGCGGCGGATTCTTGGAGTTCGGCAGCCACACTGAAGTTTCGCTGCACGACGATCGAGAGCGGGATCATGATGATTGCAAGCACGATGGATACGCCGAGCAGCGCCTCGATCGAAACGAACGCCAGAAATATCAGTGCGAAGCCAATTTGAATGACGCTGGAAAGTATTTGAACGAATGCTCGGGCGCTCTGCCCCATCAACGGCGCTTCTCTCGATGTGAGATGCTGAATCTCAGCTCTGGCCTCACTGTTGTGGAATTCGTAGGGGGCGTCGATCCAGTGTTCGACTATACGTTCCTGCCACATGCCGTCTACTCGTCTCCTGGCCGTAGCTTCGATCATCGACGAGCACACCGCCAATATCGCCCGGGTTATACTGAGGGTCAGGATCGCGCCGATCATCGTATAGAAAATCAACGACCGGTCGTCCGTCATGCTGAGAATCACCGAGCCGATATAGGGGATCTTTTCAAGCTGGCTGACGTCTTGGCCTGCGATCAGCGCTACCACTGGAACCAGCGCAGTAAGCCCGATTAGCGAGCTCATACTGAAGAGCATCGAAAGCGCGGTCGCCAAAACGACGATGCGCTTGTTTGGCTCAAGCGATTCTCTTATGGCCTTTATCGTCGTGGAAATGTTCGTTAGCGCCATGCGCTATCAGCCTCCATTTGATGCGGTTTGAATGACGTGGGACCCAATGCGCGCGTGCTCGCGTTGGCGGATCAGCTCTGGCGTCAGTCCCGCTTGGAATGTCCAAGGTTCGAGTCTGCGCTCTAGATCGGCAATCGATGTCCCCAACGCGAGCGTTTCAGTTGGAGACGCGAATACTCCAGGCCGGCCCGAAGATTGCCGCTGCGAAGCGCCTCCCAAATTGAGGCGTCGTGATATTGTAGCTCGAAGATCGCCCGGCTCAACGGAGAGACGATATGCGCTCGGTCTGCGTCATTGACCTTGCCGAGGTATTCCTCACCATAGGGAAGGTTGCGGCCATGGAAGGTTGGACGCAACAGGATCTCGTCCATTTCGATGTCCAAGAACTTCGCGACTCTCGGCATAGTCTTTTCGTAGTCCACCGCGACGTCGGAGATGTCGAGAATTAGAAACGACTCGGGGCGCCGGGCCGCCAACGCGTCGATCCGATCATCTACACTCTGATTGAGATGGCGAGGCAGCTGCCGCCTAATCATGCCCTCCGCATCTAGGAGCGTCTTGCAGTCGTCCCTCTCTGCCGTTCGCTGGACCAGGCCCGCATAGAAATCTTCGCGGGGCCGACGCATGAAGATGAACTTGGCGTCGAAGCCATCTGATAACGCCATTTCAACCGGCGCCAAGTCATATGCGAGGCAGAAGACGTTGATCGTATTCTCATTCTCGGGCCAGTTCATGTCGCGGAACGATGTAAAGAAGCAATCATAAAGCGTGTCGAGAACCTGCTCTCGCGTGAAGATTTGATCGGTGCCGAAAAGGCGCTTTTTCCAAAGCCGCTGAAATCGTTCAAAGTCAAAATCCACCTTTACCGTGTTGACCGTTCCGGTCGATGATCTGCTTTCTTTCTCACCTACCAGGGCCTCGGCCTCGATGATGTTTAGGAAGCTGTGGACGTTGAGCAGATTTCTGAATGTCACGAAGTAGACCGTATGAATGCCGTCATCCATCTGAAGCCGGAACTGCACCTGCAACTGGTGGCGCCGGTTGGTGTTCGCGGCTCGGCCATCTCGAATCTGGGTCGCTCCGGACGTCAGAACCCGATCGAACCTCTCATTGGTCGTGACGCGGAGTTGGGGATGACCATCGAGCAGCAGGCAAAGCGTGCTTTTGCCCGCGCCGGCGTATCCACCAATCATAAGTTTTTTGGTCATTGCGACGGTTTGCGGCTGGCGCCCCTCAGCGCGCGCCCTGCATCGCGGTGGAAACCGACTTGGCATCGGCGTCCGGTGAGGCGTAGCAAAAGCCCAGAATTGCTTGCTCCAGATTCATCGGCCCGCCATTCAGCACGGTCAGGCCGCGCTCCGACGAGCGGGCAAGAAGCACGGTGGGATCGGGATCATAGATGATGTCGAAGACAACCGCGCCAGGCGGCAGCTTGGCCAGCTCTGATGGGTCGACCGGAGAGGCGTTTGCATTATTCTGGGCAAAGCCGACGGAGGTGCAGTTCACCAGAATATCGGTGGTCGAGAGCGCATCTGGCGCCGCGGACATTGCAACGACGTCCGCCCCGATTTTCTCTGCAAAGTCTCGAGAGCGTTGCGGATCGCGGGCTGCCAGGGTCACCTGTGCGCCAGCACCAGCCAGATAGGCGGCAACGGCCTTGCCGGCACCGCCGGGCCCGAGCAGCATCACGCTCTTACCGGCGACCGAACCGGCAATCCGCTGCAAAGAAACCAGGGCACCCTCGCCATCGGTATTGGTTCCAAGCAGGGTGCCCTGCTGATCGCGGTAGAGACAGTTGACGGCCCCGATCCGCGCCGCTTCGGGCGACAGGCGCTTCGGGCCCAACCATGCGGCCGTCGTTTCCTTATGTGGCATGGTGACGGCGCCGCCAATGAAACGGGGATCAGATGCCAGCCCCTCCAGCACCGCTGCTAAGCCCGCGGACTTCACATCGATGGGATGCATCTGCGTGTCGCGGCCAATGGCGGCAAAGGCCGCATTCCATAGCAGCGGAGAACGTGCGCCTTTGGATGGATTGGCACCGATGATCGCCGCGAAATTCGCTTGGGCGTCGAGCCCTTCCAGCCTGTTGTCGATCAGGTCTTGCCAGCTCATGAAAATCTGCTCATTGCTCTAGCGGCCCACCGTGCGCCCGACCACATCAGCGATTTTTTCCATATCGACCATGACATCGTCGAATGCATCGAAATCGATCGGTTGCAACGGGTCGACCGCCGAGTTCTCGGGATCGGGATGGACTTCCAACATGATGGCGTCGGCCCCGCATGCGACCGAAGCCAACGACATGGGCTTCACCCAGGCACGCCAGAACGTGGCGTGGCTCGGATCGACCGCCACCGGCAAATGCGTGACCTCCTGAACTGCCGGAACCACCTGGAGATCGAGCAGGAACCGCGACGAACCTCGGTGGGTGTGCGGCGCCGCTACGCCCCGCTCGCACAGGATGATCTTGTCGTTGCCCTCGACCAACGCATATTCAGCAGCGCCCAACCAGTCCCGTACGGAACAGCCGAAATGACGCTTAATCATCAGCGGTTTGCCGGTCTTGGCGGCGGCCGTGATGAGGGGATAGTTCTGCATATTGCGGGACCCGATTTGGAGAATGTCCGCGACATCGCAAATCAAATCGAGAAAACGCTCCTCCATCACCTCGGTGATGATGCCGATGCCGGTCTCTCGTTTCGCGGAGCGCAGCCATTCGATGCCCTGTTCGCGGGTCTCGGTGTATTTCGGCGACCGATAAGGGAAGGTCAGCGGCTTGAATGCTCCGCCCCGCAGGAAATGCGCGCCTCTTGATTGGACGGCCTTGGCGGTGGTGACGATCAGCTCTTCGGACTCCACCATATTCGGGCCGGCAAAAACCGGGATCAGATCACCGCCAAATTCGACGCCGGCCACTTCGAAGCGAGATTTGTGGCCCGCGTCCTTCTTGGCGGCCAGCGGAAACTTGGTTTCCAAGTCTTCCGCCGATACGTCCTTGCCGGGGGCTTTGTTCTCGATTGTCATGATGCGCTCTTACCAGATTGCCAATTAGCCGATGCCGAGCCGGCTGGAGCGCGGTGACTCGCTCAATTTCACCCAGGCGTCCCGTTCGGCGCTCGCATAGAGCGCATGAACGAGTTCGACGGCTTTGACCGATTCGCCAGCCGAAATCGGAGGCTCGATCGATCCGGCGCTCAGGCGCTCGGCCAAGTCGGCCATAAAGGGTCCATGGCCAAGCCCATATCCCGTTGGGACGTCCTGACTGAATTTTTCGGGCACATCCGCGTCGCCCCCTAAGGGCTCGACGAACTGCCAAAGGTCGATGTGATTCAGGGCCACGCCGCCGATCTGCGCCATGCCTGTTTCACCCACCACCGACAGGGAGGCTTCAAAATCCTCGGGGCGCGCCGCGGTCGTAGCCTCGATCGTGCCAAGCGCCCCGTTCGAGAACTTCGCCACCGCGGTTATCGTGTCTTCGGCCTCTAATTGGTTGAGCCGCTTGGTCGCGCTCGCGCAAACCGCCTCGACGGGACCGCAAATCCAATTGAGGGCATCGATGTGATGGATGGCTTGCTGGTTCGCGACGCCGCCATCCTGTTTCCAGGTGCCGTGCCAGCCGTCTTCATAATAGTCCTGGGTCCGGCACCAGCGCAGCCGCACGGTTGCTGTGACGATGCGGCCGAACCTTCCCCTTCGCATCGCTTCGGCGAGGCAGATCATTGCCGGGTTGTAGCGGTTCTGAAACACGCCACCGAACATCAGCCCCTTTTCCCTCGCCAGCGCATCAAGGGCAGCGACCTTGTCCGGATTTAGCGCGATCGGTTTTTCGACAATGACGTGACGACCGGCCTCAAGCACGGTTTGGGCATGTGCATCGTGATCGCCACTTCGCGTCAGGACGAAAACCAGATCGGGTTTAGAACTCTCGAGCATTGCATCGAGATCGGTGAATGCGTCGCCTCCAAGCGAAGCAGCGGTGGACTCGGCTTTGTCTTTGATCTGATCGCAGCAGGCCACAACTTCGAACGCGTCTATCGGATGATAGTCAGTGAGAATCTTGACATAGTGCTGGGCCACGCGGCCGCAACCGAGCAAGGCTATCCGGTGTCGGCCATTGCCCGGCATCCGCTTAATTCTCAGCGGACCGCGGAAGCGATCCGCCGTTAGTCGCCTCTCTCAGATGCCAGTCTTCGATGAGCTTCGCCGCGAGGTCCAACGCTTCGTTGTCGCGCAATTCGACCGCGGCGAATGGATCGTGGACGTCATAAATTCCGAGCTTCGGCCCGAGCGGCTCGCCTTCCCTGATGAAGTTGGGATGCGTGACACATCCCAGGCCGAACAGGCTTACATAGGCATGGCTGTCCTTGAATTGGCGCGGTGCAAACCGGTCGTCGCTTAGAACATCGGCCTGACCCTGCGATTCGAGCCACAGCCTGCGGCCTTCAGACTTGGCGGCCACGATCGTGTCCAGGCCCTCATTGACGACCCTCTCGATCATGGCGTCGATCAGTCCGGATGGTCTAAACGGGTGGGTCTCCTCCATCACGACGACCAAATCCGGCACGCCATGGGAGTCTTCAATCTGCTGCAGCGACCACTGCAGAACTTCGGCAATGCCGATGAAAGATTCGCTCAAGCCTGCGGGCCGTAGGAAGGGAGCTTCCGCACCCAGTTGGCGGGCAAGCGCCGCCGTCTCCTCGAGGTCGGTTGCCACAACGACCTGGTCGATATGCCGGGTCTGGAGCCCGTGATTGACGGTGTAGCTCAGTAGGGGTGTTCCGGCACAATGCCGCGGCGGACCCTTCACCGGGACAATGGCCACGACATTGAGATCATCTATGGCGTGCCTGCCGTCGCTTGCGGGACCGTCCAGTTCCTCCATGATGCGCACCACGCGCTCGGCGCGCTCTGGGTTCAGATCCTGATGGATTCCGTGGTGGTGGTACACCGAGGCCGCGGGCTCATAGACGATCCCGTAGCCGGCCGCGACCACCTGATTGCCCCAAACCCGATCCTCGATATTCGTGACCTCTTCGTCGAATGGAAAGCGTTCCCATAGCTCCCGCCGGAACGCCGAATTGGCGTTATGGAAAAAGCTGTCCTTCTTTTGAATCTTCTTGTCCAAGCCGAACACGATCATCAAATCGCGCTTGTCGAATGGCGTGGAGAAAGACAGCGGTTCTTGGCGGCCATAGACGCCCGCTACTTTCGGATCAGACAGATCGGCCACGAGATTTTCCAGCCAGTGATCGTCGACCGGTATGCAGTGACCTGAGAGACAGACCAAATAGTCTCCCTTGCTCGCTCGGATGCCCTCATTGATAGCCTTTCCGGGCAGGAATTTTTCCAACCGAACCAGGCGGACATCGAAATTACTCGCCTTCGCAACCGTTTGATCGGCCGACATGTTGTCGACGAGTATCACCTCGAAGTTGGGGTAGGTCTGGCGGAACACCGCGCGCAGGCAGGCGCCGATCCAACGCTCCTCGTCCTTAGTCCGGATGATGATCGAGACGAGTGGTTTATCGGTCACAGATATGCCCCCGGATCGACAGGTGCGCGCTCTGGCGCATTTTCGCGTAGCCACCCCACCGCGGCCTCGGCCAGAACCAAATCGATTTCCTCATGAATGTCGATGGAGGTTTCGGAACGGTCGTTTTCGATAATTTCGACTCTATCGCCGATCCTCCGCTCAGCGCGCCAAAGTTCCGCGCGGCTGGCGCAAGTTAGCCCGGTGTCTTCGCGCCAGATTCTTTGCCGGATCTGCCTGGATGAGTAGTTGCGCATCCAGGGCAGAATGCGCTCCAGCTCGCCGTCTTCGCCACGACGCCAGAAATTCTTGTGAACGGAATGGGCTGCAAAGACGCTTTCAAGCTCAGGCCGCTCGCGAAGCATGCCAACAGCGGCTGCTATCCAGCTCGGCTGGCGGAAGATATCGGTTGCGGTCAGGAACACCGCGATCGAAGCCTTATGGCCCACATGGGACTCATAAGCGCAAATGGCATGCTGCAGAGTTGCCTCAGTAGTGGTTAGATCCTCGGCCAAGTCTACCGGCCTCAAAAAGGGCACGTCGGCGCCATAACGGCGGGCTTCCGACGCAATTTCCTCGTCATCGGTCGTCACAAAGATCGCATCGCACACGCCTGATGCCCGTGCGCCAGCGATTGGATAGGCGATCAACGGATGGCCGGCCAATGCGCGGACATTCTTGCGCGGCAGGCCCTTGGAGCCACCCCTCGCCGGGATCACGCAAATGACGTCGAGGCGTTGGCTATTTCGTTCGGCGGATGTCACGTTTGATTGGAATCTGAATGGCCAAGTACGGAGGTTTGGTGGGTCGGTCGGGAAGTGCTGTTTAGTCGGTTCGCACTTGTTTGGCGAGTTCCAGATTCTCCTGCGCGCTGCGCCTGACGCTCAAAATATCTGGCTGGATGGCATCCAGCGAGGTCACGCCGCACATCGCCATCGCCGAGCTGAGTTCCTCGCGGTAGAGCTCGAATATGCGCTGCACGCCGGCAGCCCCATCGATCGCAAGGCCATAAACCAGGGGCCTGCCGATCGAAACAATATCGGCGCCGAGCACAATCGCCCGCAGCACATCGGTCCCGGTGCGCACGCCGCCATCGAACAAAATCAAGGCCTCGCTGCCAACCGCCGCGCGGATCTCCGGCAGGACTTGCAAACTGGCTATCCCGGCGTCGAGCGCTCGCCCGCCATGATTGGAAACCCAGATCCCATCTGCGCCCTGCGCCAGACATTGCTCCGCGTCTTCGGCGCACATCACGCCCTTGATTAGCAGTGGCTTATCGGTCTGCCCCCGCACCCATTCCACTAATTTCCAGTCGGCCCGCGCCCCTAGCGCGTGATCGGGCGGTGGCGTGTTCTCCCTGGCGCCGAATTTGCGCGCGTCATACCGGTTCTCCCGGTCGCGGTAGCGGATGGTCCGGACCGGCGCATCGCCACACAGGCAAATCGCCATCGCGCCCACCTCATGGGCGCGTGCGATTTCCGACGCGATCCAATCCTCGGGGCCTTGGAAGTAGAGCTGGTAAATGAGATTGGCGTCCGGGCTCGCTTGGCGGGCGTCCTCAATCTTGAGCCGCGCCATAGCGCTGATCGTGGCGACCGAACTCGCCAGACCACAACCTTCCAGCAAGGCGACCTCGCCACCCTGGTGATACTGGGTAAGGCCGCCAAGCGGCGAACCGATCAGTGGCAGCGGGAGGGAAACGCCAAGGAAGTCGCAGTGGGTCTCAATGTTGGTGACGTTGCGGAACAGCCGTTGAACAGGCACATAATCCGCGAAGCTATTCAAATTGGCGTAGCGGGACCACTCGCGCTCGGTGCCGCTCTCAAGCCAGTCCCAGGACTGTGGCGGAACCAGCTGCTTGGCGCGTCGGCGCGCCTCGCGGAGCGTTGCGATCGGGGGTGCGACATTGATCGGTGCTTCGGGTTTCTTGCGCCCGCTCATTGGGCCGGCTCCTTAGCCGTCGCCTTGATCTGCTCGGTCAAGTCCAGCAGATGAAGCGCGTCCGCCGGCCGGCAGCCGGGACCAAAGTCGTTCGTCAGGAATGCTCGCATCTGCGGCAAGAATCCCGGCCGAAGCGAAGCATCTTCGATAATCTCATCTGCGAGATGGGGTTCATAACGGCGTATCTGGCAGTTGTCGGAGCGCTCGATCACATCATAGCCTTCGAAGATCCTCAGCCGCTCCATGGGCGAGAGACACCAGCGCGTGCCGTCGTCAAATCTGCAATCGATGCCCACCGGCGCTGGATCGTAAGCATTGCAGTTGAAGCAGACCGGAATGCCCGAGGCAGTGCTCAGCAGCCCGTTGAAACTGTCGAAAGATCCGCCCTCGAAGTCCTGGCGAGTCCTTGTGATGTGAAGCGCTTTCAGGGGTCCAAATAGCGAGATCGCGGCATCCAGGACGTGGCAGGAGGAATTGACGAGATACTCGGAAAGAATCTCCGGGCCTCGCCGTCTATGTAGCCGGGCGACGTCTTCGGAAATTGTGATGCAAGCGGCGCGAAGGCCGCCCGATGAAAGGCGCTGGCGCAGCGCGTCCACCGTGCTGTAGTAGCGCCGATTATAGCCAACCAGCTTATTTGCCTGGGTGGAGGGATGCTTTTCGAGCAGCCGGCGCAGCAGCGACGAATTCGATGCGATGGGCTTTTCGATCAGAATAAGCTTGGGGCAGCCCAGCGCCCATTCAAGCGCATCGTCCTGCTTGTCCCAGGGGAGCGCTACGACAATTCCGTCGATATCGTTGCGGCTTGCGAAATTCTTCGGTTCCTTCTCGAACTTGGCTTCGGGGAATTGCCGGTGGAATAGGCACCACCTCTCCGAGTCCTCGCTTCGAGTGCTGCCCGCGGAGATGACCGCGCCCAGCGCGCGCGCCGCTTCGGCATGGTCGCGGGCGACTTCGCCGGCCCCGTAGAAAGCAAGGCGCAAGCCGTTAGAGCTGGTCATGCGGCTGCCCACGTTGTTGCTGATAAGCGGGTATCAGCGCCTTGATCTGTCGACAGTCCTTTGTCGCCGGATAGAGCGCCCGAAATCGCTCCAACGGTCCAGAGTCGTCGATCGATGACGGGAGCTCGAAGAATTCGCTCGTAACTTCGTGGCAGAGTTCGCTGTATCGAGTCGTCGGCCGGCCTGATTCGTCGAGCTTTGCGAAGCTGTCGTCCAGTCTTTCCGAATTCATTTTTTCACTGAACGAGTCGGCGAGCGGCCAGAACAGAATTGGCACTTTGCCCACAGCCAGGGCATCCAGGCTACCACCCGAAAACAGCGAGACGACGCGGTCGGCCCGCTGCGCCCAATAACTAAGGGGACCTTCGGCCACACAAAAATCGTTGTGATCCAGACCGGCAGTAAGGCGTCTAAGGGCTGATGGGCTCTGTCGTGGATGGGGCTTGAGCACCAGAAACGCGCCGTCAATCAGCAACCGGTCAATCAGATGGCGGGCAGTCCCAAAGAAATCCAATCCGCTCCAGATTACTGAAGTGTCGTTCTTCAAAATCACCAGCACAATGTCTCGGTCGGCCGGTAGCCTCGGCGCTTCCGCAAGCCGTTCATAAATCTGATTCAACCGCCCGAGCCAGCGTTGAGTGAATTTTGGCGGCATGGCGGCAACCGTAACCGTATTCCTATGGGCGGGCAGCGTATCGACCTGCGGCGCGGTGTTCACTAGCGCGTAATCGCACTGCATCACGGTTCGATGCGGAAGGAATTGGTCCGCGACCATTGGAAAGCCGATTATCGGTACGCCGGATTCGCGCGCCGCAGCCAGAAGTTCACCTTCGGGAAGCGTTTCTGGTCTGTCCTTTTTGCGCAGCGGCGTGAAGATGCATGATGCGGATTCCATCAGACCGAAAATCTTCTCGCGTCGCTTCTTTTCCCGCCAACTGGTGAAGGGAAATAGTGCGTTGAGGGGGCTCTTGGCGCTGAAATACCACGCACCCAGCAGAGACAAGGCGTAGTTCTTCGAGCTTCGCATCAGATCCAGGGTCCGCGCCACCGAGCTTGGAACGGGCTCCAGATCGGCGGAAAGAGATGGCTCATAACCGATCAATCGGAGCGCGCGGACCCAATAGTTTGAATGATCGCGGGGCACCGGCGCAGAGAAATCAAAAATCTCCAGATTGATGTTTTCAGCAGCAAGCTCATCGATCAGCGGCAGCACCCACTCGAGATCGATGCGGCTTGGGTCTGAAATCACAATGATTACGCGATCCCGTTGTCGTGGAGATGTCACCTGCGTGACCTTGATATGCAGCAACCGCGCGCTGGCGAGCGGCATGGCATGGCCCGCCGATTTCCGCCAGTTGCTAGACTGTTGCTGATCGAATTTTCCGCGCGTCTATCGGAGATTTGGCATCCAAAATAGGTTCGAGCCACTCGACCAGCTGACGGCGATTCTGGAGCAGTGGCAGGCCGTCCGTTTGGGGTGCGTTTTTCGGCAGCTTGGCCAGAGGATCAAAGTAAGCTGCCGCGCCGCCACCCGCCCGAAACAATAGCGCCGCGGAAGTAAATGGCGCCGCGATGCAGGCGTCGGCATAGTGAGCCAAGCGGCGCGGTGACAAGGATGACTCGAGACTGACGAAAGGCGCTTTGTCCGCGGCCGCTTTGTGGGCTCTCTTATAGGCCAGGGCCGGCGGGCCGCTGCCCTGGCGCTTTCCTTTCCATATTACGACCGCTCCCAGCTGATCGGCCACCTCGGCCAATCCGGAGAAGAACGCCTCCGAGAATTCGCCGGTGGAGAAATGATCGATGAAGCCGTTGGCCGGCCACCACAAGAGCTGTCTGACCGGGACATCGAGCGCGAGGATGCTGCGGGGGGGCAGTTCGATCTCGACCGACGGATCGTCTGCGTAATCAATTGGCCCCGCCACCCGGATTAGCGGGGCATGCGGGGTGATATTCTCGAGCCATTGTTTTTGCAGCTCGTTAAAGACCAGATACTTCCCCCAATATTGTAGCTGGATGCCCGGAACGTGGGCATTGGGGAAATTTCCGCTAATGGGTTTGATGTGGGCGCTGTAGTAGATGAGAGAGCAGGGCGATCCTCGGCGCTCGGCCTCGTAGGTCCATAGCGGTCTCAGATACATGCCCACAGCATTGGTGAAGACATATCGATTGGCCGGGCGGGTGACACGATTGAAATAGGCGGTCTCCAGGGCGCCCTGAACGAGAAAAGCACTCCACCAATTTCCCGCAATGACGAGAAAGCAGGCCTTCAAAAGAAGACTGGCGGACTCTCGCCTGAACGCCGAAATCTCCGAAGACGACAGCCTGGGAAACGGATGATCGACGATTCGCAGCCTCCCGTCGCGAGGCTCCGAGTCCGCGCCATTTGCTGCTACGACAAGCATGAGGTCGTCTGGCGAAACGATGTCTGGATCGCGCGACAGCCAATCGAAAAAGCTGAAGCCCTCCGGCTGCGCGCCGAATTTCGCAACCTGATAGGGCGTGCCAATCAAGACAGAAAAAGGCAGCTCAGGGGGCATCCACCCTGTACCGGCGTGGCCAAGCAATTTTCGTCGAGCCGAAAAGGCGCCTCGCAATGCGGAAAATTGAAGCTTCAGCCATGCCAGCCGGCTGGACGCCTGATTGATCGGAATGCCCTTGTCGGCCAGTGCCTCTCGCCATGTGGGCGGCAGCGCGTAAGTTTGGCTCTCGCCAGGATTGTGGGCTGCAACGATCAGATTTTGCAGCGTACGGATTCGAGTGAGGCTGACGAGTGTTTGAGTTGCGAATTTCTCTGCATCGTCTTCCAAGCCAGGCGGTATCAGCCAGCCGAGCGATGTCTTGGAGAATGACATCGGGCTCTCGATCGCGGCATTGAAGTTCGCATAGGGTAGATAGGGATTCTGGGACCGGTTGGTCAGCCAATCGTATGCGCGGGCCAGGCGCACGGCACGGCGCATTCGCAGTCGGCGAAGAGATTTCAGAAACGAATTCACGACAATTACCAGTCCGGGCCCGCCGAAGCTTATCCAGCTTTGCTCTTCATAAAATATTCCGCCAGATCCAACTCAAACTCCTCGTCGATATTGACCAGCTGCCGGTCGATGATGACGGCAGCACAATTCGGGCCGACGATGTCGCCAGCATCAAGCAGGCACTCGCGCGTCGCCGCATAGCAGGCGCCATTGCGGTAATAGTAGGCTGGAATTTCCTGCCGCAAGGTCGTCTGCTTGCCAAGAAAGGGCTGCGCCCGATTGTGTTGATCCGCTCGAAGTATCTTTTCGGGCGCAAAATGCGAGGGCAGGGGCGAAACCGTGAGTGCGGAGTCGGCGCCGCTTTTCCAAAGCGTTTGCATGGTCTGTGCGATATCTTCCGTCCGTCGTTGTGGCGTCGTCGGCTGCAGAAGTATCGAGGCATCGAATCGTAGCCCAGACCAGGCCTCTGCCTCCCGCCATGCGTGCTGCCACATTCCAGCGCTGTCGGCCTTGTCGTCAGACAAATCGGGCGGACGCCGAAAGGGTGCCGCCAAGCCGTATCGCTCGCCCTCTGCGGCCATTTCATCGTCGTCCGTGGAGAGCACGGCGCAATCCAGCCAGTCGATGGCAGCGATCGTGCGTGCCGCGTGCCCTATCAGGGATATACCGCAAACCTGTCGCAGATTTTTTCGAGGTATGCCCTTGCTGCCGCCGCGCGCCGGGACCACCGCCAATACGGTCCAATTCTTCCACAAGGCTCAGATTTTTCTCGGCCGTTTAGGTCTCGCCGCGCTCTAGAATGCGCCGTTGGTCCACGCCATCGACCGCATGATCGTCGAAGATCTCATCGCGGAATGTCCGGCTCGAGCATTTTGCGGTCAGCCGGATCCTGGTCCGCTTCCACATAGTTCAAGCGCTTCTGGACCGACAATTCCTTAGTTGCCAGCACCTCCACGATCCTCTCGGCGGCGCGGCCATCGCCGAACAGCGTACTTGGCGCATAGGGACCGTGATCGATCTGACGCCGAATGGCCGCCCCGATCGACTGGCAATCATGGCCCACGTCGATCACGTTGCCGGCCCTTTCGCGGCCTCCCTGCCGGATTCCGACATTGACCGCGGGCGTCCCGAGAAAGGAGCTTTCGCGGAGCCCTGCGCTCGAATTGCCCACGATACACGCAGCATTTTTCAGGACCCGTGCAAAATCTTCGACGGGGAGGTTGGTGAAGAAGTGTATTGGCGCCTCCGGATGCGCCTCCCGGAACTGGCGCAGACACTTGGAAACGGCGTCCGAGCCGGCATCCACATTCGGCCAGATCCATATCGCCGGAAGGCCGATATCGCGAACCGCCTTGAGCGTCTCTTCGATCTGCTCGGCGGCGTTGCCGTACTCGGTCGTGACAGAGTGCTGCATGACCAACAGATAGGGTTTGGAGGTATCGATGGCCTCGCCGACACCGAAGCGCTTCATGAATTCCAGGTCGAGCGGCCTTAAGTCCAATTCCATCAATGCATCGATCGAGGGGCAGCCGCTGAGGTGGATGTTTTCAGGATTTTCGCCCATGCGAAAGACGTAATCCGCGGCGCGCTGCGTCGCGGGGAAGTGAAGATGCGCCATCTTGGTGATGGCGTGGCGCACGCTTTCATCGATCGAGCCGCTTACCTCTCCGCCCTGGGTATGTGCGAGCGGGATGTTCAGATAGGTCGCCGAAACGGCAGTCGCCAGCGTCTCGAAACGGTCAGCCACGCTCAGCACGATATCCGGCTGCAAACGCTCAAATAGGGGAGCCAGTTCCATGATGGTGAGGCCCGTGGTCTTGGCCATGGTGGCTGGCGTCTCACCCTCCACCACACAGTGAATTGTCGCTGTGGGCGTGAACCCGTCGGCACGCACCACGTCTTCGGCCTTGCCGAACCGGTGCAACAGCATCGATGCGCTGAGCACGAGCTGCAGGTCCAGCCGCGGGTCCATCTCAACCGCCTTGATGACCGTCTTGATGCGCGCGTAGCTGGCCCGATTGGTAACGACAATGCAGACCCGGCGTTGCGACTCGTGCGGCGAGTTCGCGACGGCTCTCACTATTCGAAATCCTCGGGCCGAAAAATGTGACAGCCGTCGACATCCCGTGCCAGCCGACGTCCGACAAAATCCTCAAGGCGACTCTCTGGTATTCCCGTTCCGGGCTTGCGCAGGGCGATCATGTCGTCTGTCAAAACAGTTCCCGCCGATAGTTCGCGCGCAGGCGCAAGAGAGCGTGAAAAGATGGCGCGCGTCGGGGCCAGCGCCTCGGCCATGGCGTCCTTGTCAACGCTATTGGTGGCCATGACATGAAAGGCATCGCGCGCGCGGACTATCTCGGTAAGCTGCTCCAGTGTCACGGAAGTAGTCGTATCGGGGCCGAATTGGCGCTCGTGCAGGGCGAGGTGAAGTTCGACGAGATCAGCGCCTTGGGCCAGAGCTGCTAGGGCGGCATAGGGCGTGCCTGTATGGTCGGACAAGCCCACGGGGCAATCGTATCTGTGCCGCATCTCGGTCATGATATTCAGGCCGACATCTTCAAGGGCAGTGGGATAGCGGCTGGTGCATTGCATGACCGCAAAATTGGTTCCGGCCCCCTTCAATCGTTCGACCTGGCCGTCGATTTCAGCCCAGCCACTCATGCCAGAGCTCAAGATCAGAGGTTTATTGGTTCTGGCCATAGCTTGAAGCATTGATTCTGAGCTGACTTCGCCCGACGCCACCTTCCATGCGGGAACGCCGAGCCCGTCTAGCAATTCGACCGCCTTGAGCGAGAACGCAGAGCTGAGAAAAATGATACCGCGGTCTCGAGCGTGGCTGGCGAGTCCGGCCCATTGCTCCTCAGTGAACTCCATACGCCGCCAATAATCGTAGCGGGTCTCGTCTTGCCGGCTGAATTTGACCCTAAACGGCTCATCCAGGGTCGATTCCTCGTTTGCAAAGTGGGTTTGAAACTTGATGGCATCGGCGCCGGCGTCTGCAGCGGAATCGATGAAAACATGTGCGGTACCCAGTGAACCATCATGAGCCTGCGCGGTTTCGGCGACGATGAACGCACGTGCCCCATCTCCGATCGTCTGCTCACCAATCCGTATGGTTTTCGCCATGCTGAGAAATGCTTGTAAGGGTTGTCGTCGCTCAAAAAGAGCTGAACTCAAACTGACAAAATGGAATTAATTTCATTGGATAGAAAATTTGACGCCTATGCTATATTGCGTCAGCTCATGAGATATTTATACTTTGACAAATCTAAATTATATTCGTCATTTATTTGTTGATTTTGGTTAGAATACAGTGCTGAAAGCTTCTTTAGATTACATTCGTTCCAAGAGACAACCTGGTCGCTTCTCATGCTTGCTGCCTTGAAAAACAGCTCACGAACGCGCTTTCCGAACGGTATGTAATTAGAAAATGCAATTCTTTCGGGAAGGTGTCGGCGCCAACGCTCATAAACGATGTGATCCTTTTGCACGGCCACATTCCTTTTCTTAAGCTCCAGCAGTTTCGCGGTTTCATCGGCTTCTATATTGCAAAATTCCTCGAGTCGTGCGGCAAATTCCTTCGGATTTCGATCTGCCATTTCTATGGGCAGAACCAGCACGTTTTGCCGTCCAAACAGCTCCTGATACAGAGTTGCCAGTTTCATATATTTTAGCCGCCAGCAGAGTCGGAGGAATTTTTGGGACTTGAGCTCGTTTTCCTCACCGTCTGGAAAATGGAACGACAAATATTCATCGAATCTAATCGGGAGGTTATAGTATCTGTCTGGAACACCAAATATTCCTCCCAGATTTCTAGATTGATAAATATAATAAGATTCTATCAAAGCCCTTTGTTCTCTTATGCAAATCAATATCTTTGACTGAGGCAAGAATCTTTTTATGCGATATGCTGCGGGCCACAGCACGGGAAGCCCAGCGATCTGCTCATTCGACAGGACCAGTGTTTTCCGCTCATTAATAGCAGAATTTAGATTCTCTTTCAAAAATGCTTCAATTTTTGAGACATCGAGATCATTGTCCTCGATATTTATCATTTGCCGGAGTATCTCAGTATAAACGGGCTTCCAAATATTCAATATATTCGAGTGTTTTGCAAAGACGTTCTCTTGAAGACTGGTAGAGCCAGATTTAAAAAGTCCGACATGAACAAGAACGCTATTTTTATAGACAATCATGTCAGCTTGGCGAAAGCGTGTTTATTGGCGGCATCGAACCCATGCAGTCGCAGGTCTGATCCGCCTCAACTTAGATCGATCGCGGACCGCAGCGCTTCGACGCTGATCCAGTCGGGATTGTTGTCGCTGGTGAAAGAGAAATCCTCGGCGACCTGCTTGCCGGGCTTGCCGTCATAGGTCTCACTGCCGTCCAATGTGGGCAGCTTGTAACCGGGCTTAATGACATAGAGGTCGTCGAGCTCGACCGTGTTGATGGCCTCGTCGCCCGGGATCAGCAGCTCGTGCAGTTTCTCGCCCGGGCGAATGCCGATGATTTGATGCTCGCATTCGGGCGCTATCGCAACAGCGAGGTCGGTAATCTTCATGGACGGGATTTTTGGAACGAACACCTCGCCGCCATGCATCAGCCCCAAGCAGCGAATGACGAAGAGCGCGCCTTCCTCGACCGATATCCAAAATCGCGTCATACGAATGTCTGTGATGGGCAGCTTGCCGGTCTTGCGCCGTTCCCGGAAGAACGGGATCACGCTGCCCCGTGAGCCGATAACATTGCCGTAGCGGACCACGGAGAACTGCGGGCCCTGCGCACCAGACAAATGATTGGCTGCGATAAAGAGCTTGTCCGAGCATAGCTTGGTCGCGCCATAGAGATTGATCGGATTGACCGCCTTGTCGGTCGATAGCGCGACAACGCGCTCGACATCGAGATCTATAGCCGCGTTGATGATGTTTTCCGCGCCCAACACGTTGGTTTTGATGGCCTCGATCGGATTGTGTTCCGAAGCTACAACCTGCTTGATGGCAGCTGCGTGAATCAGCGTGTCGATGCCATTCAACGCCCTCTTCAACCGCTCGAGGTCGCGCACGTCGCCAATGAAATACTGCAGGCAGGGATGGTCCAGCACCTGCTGCATCTCAAATTGCTTGAGCTCGTCGCGAGAATATATGACGACCTTCGCTGGGCTGTAATTGGCGATAAGGTGTTTGACGAAGGTCTGCCCGAAAGAACCGGTGCCACCGGTGATCAGAATACTGCGGCCGTTTATGTCCATGGGGTGCCTGTCGCTATTGGGTTGATGTTTGCTAGGCCACCAGGCTGTGGCGCTCGAGCAATGCGTCGAATGAGTCTGTCAGGCTCGGCATTGGCCGGCCGAGAAGCTCGGAGGCCCGTTCGGTGCACAAGGACATGTCCTTCGGCCTGGGTGCCTTGAGGTGTGCATCGGCTATGTGCCCTGGCTCGGCGCGCGAGGCGTCAAGCGACAATCGTCTGGCTAGATGCAGGACGAAGTCGTACTTGCTCAGCCGTTCGCGCCCCGCCACGTGCAGAATTCCACAGACCTGCTTGGCAACAAGTTCGAACAGCAACCGGCTCAGCAGATTGGCCTCGATGGGCGTGAAATAGGCATCCGTAAAGGCGCTGAATTCGGTGCCGGAGCGGAGCTGCTGCTCGGCCCAATCGCTTAATGAGGCACGCCAAGCTAGGCCACGGCAAAAGAAATTGGTCCGAACGACCAGCGCATCAGAGTTGGCTTCAAGAACGCGTTGCTCGGCACGCGCCTTGGTGAGGCCGTAGACGTTGACGGGATCGACGGCCTCGTCCTCTCCGACCATCGCCTTGTCGCCGCGCCATAGATGGTCAGTGGAAATATGAACGAAGTGGGCGCCGGCCTGGCGGCTCGCTTCGGCGAGACTCTGGCTGGCGTCGACATGGATACGCTCCGCAAGATCGGCGTTGGCCTCGCATCTATCGACGCTTGTCAGACCCGCGCAGTGCACAATCACGTCCGGCGCTTCGCCGATTACCAGTCTCCGCGCCCAATCTAGATCGGTCAGATCACCTTTCGCGATCTTGCACGAACCGTCAAACCGCAGCTCGTGTTTGTGCTGTTGTGCATAGACCCGCGCACCGCGCTCTAGCAGCTGCGCGACCACGACGGAACCAAGCAGCCCTGAGGCGCCGGTGACCAGCCAGTTCTTAGGAAATGCCATTGGTGAAAGCTGAAAGGGGCAGCGAATTTTCCATTGCTACCGCAGTACGGGTGAAAATCGCCCATACCGCCAAAACTCGAACACACCGCGATTCCGCGTGGCGGATTAGATCGCCTGGATCGCGTATGAGGGAAGCTGCAGCCGCGCCGGCGCACCGAGCAGGTTCAACAACACCGCTACACGGTCGCGCCCTTTCGCGAGCACCGCTTCAACTTCGCCAAGCTGGTCGCGGAACACGCCGCTCGTGATCTTCACTTTTCGGCCCCGCCAGAACACGCCGAGTGTCGAGAGCGGCGTGATTCCCGCCTCATCGCTGTCCGCAATCAATCGCTCGACCATACCCTCGGGAACGGGCACTGGTTTGGGGCCGTTGGCCAATAAGGCCACCACGCCACGGGTCCCGTTGATGGATCGCCAAGCTGCCGCGTTCAAATCGATCTGGGCAAAAAGGTAGCGGGGAAACAGCGGCTCAAGCACGGATCTGGACCGGCGCGCATGCCGCGTGAGTTTGCGAAAGCGCGGCAGAAAACACCGGAAGCCCTGGTTTTGCAGGTGCCAAAGGGCGCGCTCCTCGGCCCTCGACTGGGTTTGGACGACATACCAGCGCATCAGTTCGTCCCATCCCAAACCAGTGGACCGAGCTGACTCGGCACATAGACTTCGATATCGGGATGCCGGTCGCGGAAGGCGTCGTAGACAGCCTTGGTCTCGTCCAATGTCGCGAGCAGCACCGCCTCGGTGCCTTTCAGCTCGGATAGGTCTGAAGCGACCGGATAATTCGCAATTCGTTTGCGATTGCTGCCGCCGTTCAAAAATCCGATGACCTCGACCGGCGTTTCGCCGCTCACGACCGCGGCGATCTCGGCTAGCTCGCCGTCGCCCAATACGGATATTCGCCGATGGCCGTCCGCGGCTGCCTGCGCCATGGATGCCACGAGATCGGAGCGGGCGTCGCGATAGAACTGGTACGAATAGGAAAGAAACTGCGCCGTGAGCCGGGTTTTCTCGGCAAATCCCTTAGGCGTCAGATAGTAGAGATAGCGGGCCCGCGGCACCTGCCTGAGTTTGATCCAACCCTTTTGCAGGCAACGATTGAAGTAGGCGTTGGCCAAGCCCTTGGCGATGCCCACCGTGTTTGCGAATTTGGCCTGGGAGACAGAGGTGTCTTCCGCCACATGCTCCAGCAGCCGGAGCATGATCTCCTGGTCGCCCTCGTTTTTCTTTTTTTGAATGAGCGAGTCGGTCATGAAGTGGCCACGCTGCACAAAGCCCTTTTGGCGGTCAGACCTTGAACACGGTCACGTAATGACCGCGTTCATTCCATGACCGATTACAGCAACAAAGCCGCTATTGCAAGGGTGTTGGAGGGGCCGGCTTAAGCTGGTTGAACGGCCAAAAGGGGATTGCGCTCAGCAGCGAGGCGCCGGCGTAGGCCATGGCGCAGGAAAGTACGGGAATCAGAATGATATTGTAGCGGGCGATGCTGACCGAAACAGCCGCGTTGAAAACCAGATTGAAAAGGGGCAATGCCATCAAAATCGGGAAGTCCCAACGCCGTTGGCGCAGGCAGACGACAAGGAACCAGATTGCGGCCAGCCAGCCTGCTACGCTCCAAATAACGGGATTGCCGATGAACATGCCCCTGACCATCAGCGGCATCGACACCAATGCATGCCAGACCGGCTGGCCGAGGACTTCCGTTTTGATCAAATAGCCCAAGTGGCGGTCCGGGCCGCCGGCGGCGGCACGCGTCTCGGGGCAGAGCTCGCGAATGCCCTCCCAGACATAGGCTTTTTCCCCGACGCCGAGCTTTTCATAGAGCGGCTCAGGGAACAGCGCCTTTGCGAAGGCTTCGCCGCGGCGCGGGAAGAAATAGACAAAGGCAACGCCCCACTCATCCCAGCCCATCCGGTTATAGGCGAGCCGTTGGCACAACACGCTCTCGCCATAACCGCCGGTGAGCGCCGCCTGGTCGAAGGTCACATAGTTGCGCGCGAGCCAGGGCACAGTCACAGCCGCATAGGCCAGCGCCAAAGCAGCTACGGCCATCACGCGGCGCCGTCTGTGATGACAAAGCAGCTGCAGAACCGATCCCGCGATGACGGCAAACCAGAACAGATAGGCGAAGGTTGGCCGGGTCAGCGCCAACGCCCCCAGCGAAAGGCCGCACAACACCGGCCACAGCATCGAGCTCGGGCGCCGATAGGCCAACAATAGAAACACCGAGAACAGGCCGAAGAGCGGAAGCACTAAGGCTTCGGTCAAAAACAGCTTGGAATAGTGCTGCGGCTCGCCCGATGCGAGAGCAAGAATCATGGCGAGCCAAGCGAGCCAACGCTGGCCGAACAGCAGCCAGGCGGTGGCCCAGACCGAGGCCAGGAAGACGCCCATCAGCAGTGTCTGGGCGACCAGTAGTGGCAGGAAGTTCAGCTCACACGAAAGACCCTGGGTCTTTTGGGATTGCATGAAGCAGGCGAAGCCGTCGCGAAATCCCTGATTTGTTTCGAACAGCAACGCCAGAAAAGCGGGGTAGGCGGGGGCGGAGCCGAAGCCGGGGACTGGCTCTTGAGTCCCGCGGCCATAATCACCCAGCACCCCATAGTCGGCGAGGCTCAGCCCATAATTGATATAAAAGAGCGCGTCGAATTCGGGCGGGTGGGGACCGCCATAAATCGCGCGGTGGATTGCGAGCGCTAGGACAGCTACCAGAAACGCGATCGCGGTGTCCAATAAGGGGATCTCTGCCGCCTTGGCTCCCACGGTCAGTCTGGACTCACGGCGATCCGTCCCGGTCACCTGGTCCAATTTCTCCGTCTGGTTTGGCACTTGACGACGCGCTGGCTGATGTGATCGGAACTATCGTCGAGGGTGGATCGGAAATCGTCTTTATCCGGACCGAGTCGAATCTTATAGGTCAGCTCGTTGTGGGACGCACCGCAAATTTACGGATTGGAAGACTGGTGATCTTGGGCCGTATGGAATGACACGCATCACACTTCTGACCGGATCCGAATTACGCCATGAGTTCTTCCGAAAGTTCATTGCATCGCGCCCGCATCAGTCGACCGTATTGACAGTCTGTGAGGGGCAAGAAGGCAACCAGCGTGCCGTTACCGAAGCTCGAGCCTCAGGAATAACCGCTATCGAACGCGCCCACCTGGATTCGCGCGCCGCATCTGAGGAGGATTTTTTTCGCCCGTTCGCGGCAACAACGGAGGATAGGTCGAACCCCATTTTCATACCGAGGGGACAACTCAACAGTGAATCCGTTGTCGATGCGGTGCTGGCCGCCGAACCGGATGTCTTGGCAGCATATGGCTGCTCAATCGTGACCGGCAGGCTATTGGAAGCCTACCGCGGTCGGTTTTTGAATGCGCATTTGGGACTATCGCCCTATTACCGCGGCAGCGGGACGAATTTCTGGCCTCTCGTCAACGGAGAGCCTGAGTATATGGGGGTTACGTTCATGCATATCGATGCTGGTGTGGACACTGGTGAAATCATTCACCAGATCCGCCCTCGAATTATGGCGAACGACATGCCTCACCAAATCGGGAACCGGCTGATCTTAGATATGGCTCTTGTTTATGCAGAGATGATGGTTCGCTTGCCGAGCCTTGAGGCTATGCCCCAGCCAACAGAGCCCGTAAACGGCAGGGTCTATCGAAAAAAGGATTTTTCAGAAGAGGCAACGCAGAAACTGTACAACAATTTCGAGAAGGGAATGATTCAGCGGTATCTCCAAACAAAGCGAGATCGCGATCAGCGTGTTCCCATCGTGATCAACCCCAAGGTGCCGTCAGTCGAGGATCTTCACTATTGAAAGCCGTCATGTACCATTATGTCCGTCGGCCAACGACGGATTTGCCGCATTTCAGATACCTGCATGTCGACGACTTCGTTGCTCAACTCGATTATTTCGCTGGCACCATAGGACTGGTCACGCGCGAGGCGCTCGAGTGTTGGTTGGACGGTGGATCCCGGCCGACAGGCGCGTTGCTCACCTTCGACGACGGGCTCGCCGATCATGCGGAAATCGTTTGGCCGATCTTGGCCGAGCGGAATTTGTTCGGAATCTTTTATGTGGCAACCGGCCCCTATGAAGCCGGCCGGTTACTGGACGTCCACCGGGTGCATCTGCTGACCGGCTCGCATGGCGGCGCGGCCGTTGCGGAGCAGCTCGCAAAGATCGTGCGGGACGAGTGGCTGATTGACAGCCAGGTCATGGCATTTAGAGAGGATACCTACAAATACCAGCGCGATAACACCGAAGCCGTCAATCACGTAAAGCGCACCTTGAACTACTATATTGATTACGCGCACCGCCAAGCCGCCATCGATGCGTTGATGGCGCATTTCTTCGGCGCTGACGAAGGATCGTTGGCCGACGGATTCTATTGTCGGCCCGAACAGCTCAAGGCCATGGCGGAAGGTGGTCAGATGATTGGCGGCCACGGCGCCAAACACTTGGTTTTTTCGAAGTTGGATAAAACGGCCCAGCTCAACGAGATAACGGCATGCTTGGATTTCTTGTCCAAAACCATAGAAGAGTCGGTGACCACATTCTGCTATCCCTATGGTGGATTCCATACATTCACTGAGACCACCGAAAGGCTGCTGACCGAGCAAGGGTGCAGGTTTTCATTCAATGTGGAGCCCCGCGATGTTGAGGAGGCGGACATCCGTACTCGTCCTCAAGCACTCCCCCGGTATGACTGCAATATGTTTCCCCATGGAAGAACCAGCTACGGTTCCCAACGGGCGGCTCAAGATTGATGCGGTTGATGGAAACCGCCGTGCAGCGTTATCCGAGTGCTGGCGTCGAAATTCTTAAGGAGCGTGGTTTGTCCCGGTTCTGACGGGCTGCGCCCTCAACCTGCGAGGTCGCCGACAAGCCGCCTCCAATAGCCGATGGCGGCGCCAAATCCGCATTTCATGGCCTTGCCCGGCCTGTATTGACGCGCAAAGAGAACAGCAAGCTTCCGGTGCATGCCAGGACCAGCCATACCTAGCGCGACAGCAGCAAGTTGGGACTCCACGGCCTCATCGACTACGCCCTGCTGCTCCAATAGGTTTCCAATTCTATGATGCAGCCCTGGATCGTTCGGACGGAGATCTAGAGCCTTCCTAGCCGCCCCAATGGCATCGTCAATTCGGCCCTGCTCGGCATATAGCTGACTCAGCTGTTGATGCCCGATGAAATTTTTGGGGTCGAGATCGACAGCGGACTCGATCGCCTTTATTGCGTCTTCGATCTTGCCTTGCCGAGCCAGAAGGCTGCCGAGCGTTGTGTAAACAAGGGCGAAGGTGGGATCCAAAGCGATCGCTCTTCGCAGGCTCGATATGGCGCCAGGAACGTCTCCGTTACGCTGCTGCAGGCTCGCGAATTGGTTCCATAGCCTGGGTTGGTCCGGCCTTTGCCTCAGCAATTCCAACGCGATTTGTCTCTTCTCATCATATGAGGTCGACCGATCGCGAAACGCGAGCGCTTCAAGCACGCGCCAGTCATCCACCTCCGTCTCTGCCTTTGACGGCGGATCTGCTGGCTCGACCACGTCGTGGGCATCCCTGGTCTTGGAGACGGGGCTGCCGGACCGTCCGTCAAGGGCATAATCGAGGGTCTGCCTTAGCCTCTGATCGGCATGGTGTAGCTCTGGATCGAACCGATCAGATTCGGGGCGCGGTTGAACCCTCCAGCCGGTGTTGATGGCCTTGAAGTGGCGCAGGGAGATGCTGGATGCCAGTTTCTGATCCCTTGGACTGGGATCGAGCGCGACCCAATTCACAGTCCATTGGGCATCTGGCCGGATTTTGGCCGGCACGCAGCTCCATTTGGTTCCAACCTTTCGACCGGCGTCGCCATCCTTCCGCACGTGATGGAATTCCCCATGGCGCGGAATGGAGCCGCCATCGTCGGCCTCGCCATTCCCTACGCCTTTGATGGCCTCCACCCAGCGTCCGCCATAGCGCAAATAACCGCCGGCGCTACGCTCTACCAACTCAAAAACGCTTTCCGGACCTTCGGTTAGAACGAGCTCGTCCACATCTCCCTGCAGGACGCTCTTGGCCGCGCTCAACAGCCGAAATCGCGCGTGTTCGAGAATGACCATCTGGCTGAACTTTGAATCTTTGGCTCCATCAGCCGGCCCCCACGGGAAGGGCCAATCGATCACCACGACTTGGTCGAGCCCATCGATAGTGGAAAGTGCCTCGTCGATCTCTTGCCAGGCATACCGGGTGGAGCCGGTGTCATAAATCAGCACACCGTTGCAGCCATGATTCCTCTGGTGAAACAGTACCCAATCGTGAATCCATGCGAGATCGTTGTTCTTGCTCTTCGTCAGGATCACCCTCTTGCCTCGGAACAAGTCCTCGAGATTCGGCTGTGGCGTCAGTTCGAATTCGCCGAAAATCGTCCGGATCAATAGGTGATCTGTGCCGGGCGGCGCGGCGACTTCGATGCGGTCGACCGAAATGCAGTGATGAACCTTGTACTCGCAGACCGCATTCGACGGCTTGCTGACGAAGCTGAAGTCGAGCTCATGCTCGAGATTTAGCAATGGCGGGCCGATCAGAACGATGCGGCGGCTGTCCGCGCTCCAGAACGCGTCGCAAAAGACCGTGGTGAAGTCGAAGCTCTGTTCGTAGCTGGGTCCCCGATAGGCCGGAGGCCTCGGCGGCTCACGCAGGATCGCGGCGTCGGGGTTTAGCCGCCAGGCGCTCAGGTTTATGGTTTGATGCACGGACGATGATCCAATTGGCTGGATTCGCTCCTCGGAGCTCTAACGTTCCCCTGATACGAGACGAACCCCGTAGCCGGCAAGAGCATGACGTGCCTGTTTGATCGCCTCACGGAAATTGCGTTGGCGCACGTAAAGGGAAGCGAGCTTGCGATGCATGCCTGGTCCGGCCATGCCCAGATCGATGGCTCGGTGTTGAAATGCGATTGCTTCATCGACCTCACCCTGCTTTTCCAACAGATTTCCGAGTTGATTGCATAAGCCCGGCTCGTCGGGACTCGCTGCCAAAGCACGCCTGAGGGCTGCGATTGCGTTGTCGATCTGGCCGACTTCAAGATAAAGGTGGCTTAACAGTTGGTGCTCATGGAAGTAATTGGGATTGACTTCGACTGCCGAGCTAAGGGCATTGATCGCATCTTCGATTTTTCCCTGACGTGCGTAAAGAGCGCCAAGTCTTTCGTGGACGGGAGCGTAGGTGGGATCCAGTTCAATCGCTTTCAGCAAGCTCGAGATAGCACCATCAACGTCTCCACGGCGCCGCTGCATTTTTGCAAATAGGTATCGCAACCTGGGATCGTCCGGATACTCTTTGACCAACTCCTGGGCGATTCGACGTCTTTCCTCGAACGACGCCCAGGGGCCGACAAATGCGAGTGCTTCGAGTTCAAGCCGCTGGCCGGTTGGCTCCTTGGCGTGCGATTGCTCATTCTCCGTGGCGAAGTCGCTGGTATTTTTCGCTGTGCGAACGGGGCTTCTCCCGCGATCGCCAAAAACTGCATCGAGCGCGCTCCTGAGCTCGTGGTCGGGGCGATGCACCTTGGGATCGAAAGGGACAGGTGCAGACCGGCCGATCTTCCAGCCCGTGCTGATGGCCTTGAAGTGGCGCAAGGACACCAGGGAAGCCAGCTTCCTATCGTTTGCAAAGCGGTCAAATGCGTTCCGATGAACGCTCCAACGACCATCCTGCCGGTCCTTGGCCGGGACGCAGGTCCATTTTGATTTACACTTGCGATCGACATCGGACATCACGTGGTGGAAATCCCGGTGGCGAAGGGTTGTATCGTTGGCCGTTGCATCATCGGCCCCGTTACCCTTGATGGCTTCGACCCATCGTCCGCCATAGCGTAAATAGCCAGCTTTGCTGCGCTCTGCCAAAGCGAATACGCTTTCGCCGTTCTCGGTCAAGACCAGCTCGTCCACGTCGCCTTGCAGGACGCTCTTGGCTCCGGTTAGGCAGCGGAGGCGGGCATGTTCAAGTACCGTCAATTGGCAGAATTGCGAATCCGGTATCCCATCAACTGGGCCCCACGGAAATGGCCAGTCGATTACGATGACCTCATCAAGCCCATCGATATCGAAGAGAGCGTTAGCGACATCTTTCGACGCGTATCGGGTGGAACCATTGTCGTAGATCAGAACGCCGTCGCAGCCATGGCGCCGCTGATGAAACAAGGCCCAATCGTGAATCCACGCCAGATCGTTGTCTTTGTTTTTCGTCAGAATTGCCCGTTTGTCACGGAATAGCTCCGCGAGATTCGGTTGGGGAAGAAGTTCCATGTCCCCGAGAGTTGTTTGGGCCAAAAGCAGCTCAGTGCCGGGTGGCGCTGCGACTTTGATGCGGTCGACCAGGCCCCGATGATGAGTCACATGTTCGCAGGTCACGTCCGCCGGCTTGCTGACAAAGCGGATGTCGAGCTCCTGCTCAAGATTCCAGAGCGCGGGGCCGACCAAAATTATGCTGTGGCCGTCGGCACTCCAGAACGTATCGCAAAAGACTGTGGTGAAGTCGAAACTCTGTTCGAAGCCAGGCCCCCGATAAGCCGGAGGCCGAAGCGGTTGCCGCAAGATCTGGCCATCGGGGTCAAGTCTCCATGCGCTCAGGTTTATGGTTGGATACATAACGGCAGGCTTTTCTGGCAAATTTGATTGGGCAATAATCCAGCTGCCGCCACGGTCCAACAAAGCGGATTTCGGTGACTCGACGATGATATCGGCCATGCAATTGATCCCGTGGAATAGGATGTCCGCATCACCCACATGGTCGCTTAGTATCCAGGCGAACCCGCTGCGCGCGGGCGCTGGCGCTTGAGAATGATTTTGTGCTTTTGCGGAACGCCAATCATGGCGCGCCAAAATCTCAAACTACGGCCCAAACTCAATCTGAGATGGTGGCGAGAAAAAATGGATCGATCCTCAAGATAGCTATTTCCGTTGTCCGCAGAAATTCCGTCCAATAGATGCGTCCAAGACGCATCCCGCTCGTAACTCAGTTCAGCGAGCAGACTATTGATATCGCCATATCTCTCGATTTGCGCCTTGAGTCGCGGTAACTCGGTTTTCCAACGACCGATGCTATCGGTCGATATTGCCCGGACACCACTTAACGCCTCTACTGCGCGCCGGGTGGGCGCCGCGATTTCGTGAAAGCAGGAGAAATCGTGCGTGTTTTCTAGGAATGGGATTGTGTTCTGTAGGTTGGACTGCACAGCGCCTGGATCTCGCACCAGGTCTTCGTATCGAACAACGATGAAGCGCTGATGATCCCTTGCAGCGCGAAAATATTTGATCCTGCTCCGGACGAGACCCAGGTGAGCCCAATAGGCGTCGGGACGCTTGCTGTGCCGGCTGACGACAACGTCACGAGGGTCCCGGACCACGCAGATCACCCAAAGGCTGGGTTGCCGTTTCAGCATTGGCAGAGCGATCTTCAGACCTGGCGTGTGCTTTGAGCAAAAGCGTTCGACCGGCATATCGGGCACACAGGTGAGCTCCAACTCATGATCCGCATAGCCCTCGAAAACAAAACAATGCACCATCAGTTCCATCAAAAGCGTGGTGCCCGAGCGTGGCGACAGGCTGACAATGTGGACGCGCTTCACAGCTAAGCCCTCGTTCTGGGGAATTCGGCCTATGCTCCGATTGCAACTCTAGATGAACGTCCGGTCGCTGGTCCATCCGGCAGATCGCCTTTGCGCGCTCAGAGCCTCGAACTGCAGCAGGTCCGGTAAACACGCTTGGCCCTTGGGAAAGTCAATGCAACGGGAGCCTTGACCCGGCGCGCAGGATCAAACTGTCGGGATCCATTTGCTGCTCGCCGGCTTGGACTTCGCCCATATGTGCCCTAACCCCATAATGCTCTAGAAATCTTAGTCGGCCAGCCAATTGATGGCAGTTCCCAAGCCGCTCCATATTCTTCGTCGATATCGCTGGGCGGGAAAGGATTACAGCAGGCATCCTCGCGGCAAATAAAGCCTACCCCGGCTCTATGGTATGGAGTTAGCTCACCACAATAGATCTTATCTTCGATATAATAGAAATCAACACGCAGGTGATCGATGTCATCCGCCAGAAGCTTAGCGAATGTTATCATTTCTTTGAGGCGGCTGGGAGTTGGTACGAAGGGTAATGTAGGGGTTAATTCGCCGTTCTTGCCAACCTTTGCAAGCGGCAGACGGTGCCAATTCTGATCATAAAAGGTCTTTGTGTAATTGTCTAAGAGTTCCGGTGAATAATCTATAAGTTTTACCTCATTTGTAAAAACGAAGAACTTAATATCAATCATATTATGTGATTTAACATTTGAATTAATATACTCTTCTATTAAAATTCGGCCGGGAATTTTTTGGTATGCCCATTCTGCTTTGTATTTCCCATGTGGCGGAGCGCTAAGCCATTCTCGGCAAAGCTTTTTTATTTCCTGTTCGTCAACATCCGCATTGGATAAGACCCTGTAAAGGCGACCGGATCGATTATTCGGTTTTATAATGTACGGCGGACGGAGTTTTTTGAATGGTATTGCTTCGGGATCATCGCCTGTCCAATATAATTCGGGCAGGAGAATTTCGGGACAGTGTTGTTTCACGTAATCTCGAACAGCAATTTTATCGCAAAATATTGGAAATAGAGGATTGTGGTCAAAAATCTTTCTATGCTGAATCTTCTCAGTGAAACTGACTGGAGAGAGGTAATTTGGAAATTTACCGTTTTGCTTTTTGTATTTTTCAGAATTTTCATAGTATCTAAATGCTACTATTATATTCAATAAATATGTCAAAAAGCTCTTGTAATATTTGAAATAAAATGAATTGAGCTTACGCCATTTGGTAATATTGTTGGGAAATACTTTGTATCCAAGATGCGTGAGCTTACGGAACATAAATTCTCTAAGCGTCTAAAGCGATTAAAGGTGCATTGTGCTGCTCATTTGACATGGAGCTTAGCCATTGTCCATCGCAGATATTCTCTATTTGCGGCGCTCGCTCATCGAAGTTCGGTTCACTGGGAAAATACTTCTGTATCGAGATGCCGATGTGGTGTCGATCATTTGTAATTTTTTGGCCGCAGGTGCGCTGTCATTTGTTAGCTGACTGGGCGGAGTCGTTTTCGATTTTAGTGATGAAAGACACGACTTCCGGGATGATCAGGTCAGGACGCTGGGACAGCGCCTGGTGTCCAGCATCAGGGATTTCGAGGAGCCGTACTCGATCTGGAAAGTCCAGCGCCAGGCTGCGGCCGTTTTCCGGAACTGCCACGTAATCCTCAAGCCCCTGTATAACCAGCATGGGACCCCGACCGCCGTCCCACCATTCCGGCAAGGGTGCTTCCCGGGCCGCAGTTTCTTGGATGCGCCCAGCTTCTGTCCAATAAAGTCGGGATCGGCGAAACAGGGATTTTTGATATGCATTGGGCGCCTTCCCTGGGAACCGTCCGCCGGCGGCGATCAATGTCACACTCTTGATCAGGTCGGGATAGTCGGCCGCGCAGCATCGGACCACGCGGTTGCCCAGCGCGCACCCCACCAGGTGAGCTGGGCCACCGAAATGCCGGATGGCTGCGGCCACATCGGCCGCAAGGTGGTGGAGGCTGAGATTGTGCAGGTTGCCCGAGCTCGAGCCGACGCCCCGCGGATTAATGGCGACGGCATGGAAACCGGCGTCGCCCAGAGCGGGCCCAAGTTCGTCAAATTGATCGATGCCCGAGCGGCCCTTAGCCGGATGCAGGATGACCAGCGGCCCGGAGCCCAGACTGCCGAATTCGATGACCGCATCATTTTCGCTTATTCGTTGTAACCTGAAATTACTGCCGGACCGGGCACGGACTTTCGCCTGCCCCGTTGGGATCCCATCGTCCAGCGTGTCGTCGCGAAGCCCGCACAAATCCTTGAAGCGCCGAATCCTGCGACGCCACCTATAGTGACGAAAGTTTGCCTCCTCTTCTTCCCGCCAACTCTGGACTTCGGCATCCGACGGGAAATCCGAAGAACTGCTGGAGACTAAATCCGGTTCGATTCCCGCCAAGGCTTCCTGCCACCGGCCGTCATCCTCGTAACCTAAAACCTGCAGTGCTTCGTCGATTAGGCCGTGAAGCTTCAGCTGCCGTAGCAGCCGACCCTTATGATTTCTCCATCCGCCGATAGTTTCGTCGCTAATGGGGCGAACGCCGTGCACGGGCGAGACGGATTGGTCCGACGGCACCGCATTCAAGTCGTATTCCGAAAAGCAGATCCGGGCTTCGACGAAATCGATACGCTGATTGATTTCGGCCTGCACGATTTCAGGATTAGCGACCAAATCTTCAAAGCGCACCACGATCACGCGGGGATGGTCCGTTATTTCCCGAAGGTAGGACCAATACTGGTTCCAGAATCTCAAGTGCGGCCAATGAAGGCCGTCCGCAGTCTGGTCCGGGCTGATTGCAATGTCTCGGGGATCTCGGACCGTGGCGATGATCCACTGATTGGGATCATGCTTCAATGTACGCGCCATCAATGAATGTTCGCCATGGCTTTTGGTGCAGAGAATTGAGTCCGCCCTGCGGTTGAGTGGCAAGTAAAGCATGCTCGCTTCCTGCCTGGGAAAAACATCGATGTTGAAGCAGGTCAGCATGAGATTCATCATCAAGGTCGTGCCGCTGGACGGTACGCCCGTGATATGAATCCGCTTCATACTCAGGACCGGCCTGCCGCCAGCCCAGGGGAGTGGGATATTGTGCGCCCGTCCCTCTGATGTCGGTGCCTGGGATTTTGACCGCTTTGTTCCGGGGTTGCTCTGCCGGAGCCCGGACAGAATGGGTATTCCACGTCTTGCGGTCTTCTTTTTGCCGGCCCGCTTGCTGGCAGGGTTGACGTGCGGGAAGGCTGTATCGGGCGGGGCTTTGTCGAGGAAGGCGCACAACTTCTCCCAACTGTCACCTTTCTCTAGATCCAGAATGAGCAGATCGTCGGGACGGTCCTTGAAATACGCTATGACTTCCCGGTTGTGCGCCTCGAATCTGCTGATGTAGTCCTCTTCATTCCCGACGGGGCAGCCCGCGCCATAAATCCATTGGCGCATCGGAGAGGTGCGGGTGCCAAAGTGCTTCTGCTGGCTGCGGATCCAGGACTCTGAAGTCCTCACTGTCAAAATGAACTTGCTGCCGGGCCAGCGCGCATCGAGCTCCTTGTAGATTATCGGCCACGGATTATCCCGGAAGGCGTCGTGGTCCTGCAGCAGAGGGAGGGCCAAATCGAAGACTTTCTCGGCTATATCAGGATCGCCTGTGCCGACGGAACCCTGAACCCTGAATCCCAATTGCTCTAGCGCAACGCCTAGACTGGTGGTCCCGGTTTTGTGGAAACCAATGCAGAAAATCTTTGCTTTGCCATCGGCGAATGACATCGATTTTCCCGTCGCTCGAAACAATCGTTGGATCGAGAGAGAATGAGAGCTTAGGCCGCAATTATTCTCAAGGTTGCCGAATGCCGGTTTTCCTCATCGCATCGGCGTAAATGACCGGCGCCTCGTCGTCAAACAGGGCGTCTACCAGGAATTTGTAGCCATTGTCGTAGAAATGCACCGAATCATAGAAGGTACCTACTCCTGGCCCGCCGGCCCGGTCAAAAAGGTTGGTGTAATCCAATAGTCTTATCTGCTCATCTGCCATGCGCAAGCTCGCCACGGCTCCCCTATCATCGCCATGTCGTTTTTGTAATATCCCGAGTAGAAACCGCAATCTTGGATCGTCCGGCTTTTCCCTCACAAGCTGTTTTGCGATCCCAACCCTCTCCTCTGGCGGTCTCGACTTGTCGCCATAAGCGGTCGCTTTAAATTGGGTGGCGCATTATCCCCAAATGGTCGCCCAACGTAGGACGGCAAGCATTCTAAATTTTGCCTGTGAATTCTGCAGCAGCTCTGTCGATGCGCTCGCGATTCCTCCATGGGGGCTCGAATTTGAACCGCGTAGTACGCAATTTGATCAGTGCAATTTTGCGTCTGGAGCGACCGATAGTCTAGGCCTCCAATCAATCGCTCGGATACTTGAGCCTTCTGAATTTCCGGTCTGGGATAAGTTTGCTTGCTTTTGAGAGATTTTCGTAGATTTTTGCCGCAGTAGATCCGTTTCTGGTTGACCAGGGGCTTTCGTTACAAATCACACAATGCATTGAGATAGGTCGGAGAATTGTCGCATGACTGCCGCTTCATCGAAACGACCACGCTCCATTCTATTCGGTTTTGTGGTTCTCTGCGCCACGATCGTCATGCTCTGGGCTGTGCTGGAATTCACAAGCTGGGCCGTTCAGCGCATCTATATTGCTGCCACGGGTAACCAGCGCGATCAGATGGCCCAAGCCGCACTGATTAAGAACTTTGGCACGCCGCTGATGCATCCGCTTTGGGCGGGCTTCGGCGATCCACCGCCCGATATCGACCTATCAAAACCAAGGCGCGAGCAACTCTACGATCCGTTTATCACACACAGATTTGCGCCGATGCGTCCGGTCGGAAGTCAGCTTACCACCGACCGCTATGGCTTCATTCACAATGGTGACCAGAATCGGATCATAGACTTGAGCCCGGATACGGTGCGGGTACTGCTGCTGGGCGGCTCGAGCATGGCTGGATTTGGAGGTGCCCGGTCGAATGACCAGACCATCGGTGGCTACTTGGAGCGGCAGCTCAATGCATTGGGCGACGGTCGTCGCTACCAGGTTATCAATGCCGGCATCAACGGCTTCTACACGCCGGTCGAATCCGTGTACTTCATGACGGAACTCGTGCACTACCAGCCTTCGGTCGTCGTCATGTTTGACGGATACAACGATTTCTGGCGCTCGTGGCCCGCCGCTAAGGATTCTGCGGACCGCGATGGGGTGGCAATTCCAAATCGCAGCGGGCAACAGCAGAAATATGTAGCCTTCTTCGGTGGTCTGGAGCAGAGGCGCCCTCTAGTCAAGGCTTTGCGGGAGCACTCAGCATTTACCCGCGTATTTCGTTATAGCGGCGATTTGCTGGCTAGCGTGCTCGTTCAATTTGTCGGGGAGATTCCTGCCGATTCCGACATCCCGGCTGTGCCTGCCGCGATAGATCCATGGCCAGAAAACGCCGCATGGCTAAGTAGTGCGTGCGGCTTATGGGTCGACATCCCATGTGCCCTATATGCTCGCTAACTGGCGCAACGTCGTTGGCGCTGCTTCCACGCGCGGCATGGGGATTGTGCTCCTTCTGCAACCGTTCATTCCAGTGGCCGGCAGGGATCACACGCCGGTCGAGAAGGAGCAATTAATTGTCGATCTCGATAAATTTTGGGCAAGGCGACCTCACCTCGATTCGGGCGAATACGAACGCCTTTCAAAGATCTTTTATGAAGAGGCGCGGCAAGGCTTGGCGGCTCTTCGCAAAGACTTGTCGAATCAGACGCTGGTACATGTGGAGGACGTTTCCTTCATACTCAACGACCGATCCCAACCCATGTTTGTAGACCTGGTGCACCTCACGCCTCCGGCGAATGCTATCTTGGCCGACCACATCGCTGGCATCGTGAAGCGGTTGGTGGACCAAGGCGCCGGCAGTCAATTGGACCAAGTCGGGCGCCTGCAACCCTGATTGGACTTCACGCTCCCGCTGATTCTATTTTTGCTTGGCGCTGAGAATTTCTTGCATTTTTTTGGCGACGATCCTGTTGCCCTGGGGGGGCGAGATGCACGTGGTCGATAAAGACAGGATCGCGCGACCCGCGAAATGTGTTGCTGATGTCATGAAAGGCATCGCAGGCGTCGTAGGCAGCGCAGGACTTCGACCAGATCCGTTTGATCTCTTTGTATAGGGCCGTATGGCTTGCCGTCGTATCGGCGATCCGCTGCTTGTGGACATCTATAATGTAGTCGAGATTGAGTGTTTCAGGCGCCACGCGGGCGGTTGGCTGCAAAAAAATCTTAAACTTGATGCCGCGGGACTTCAGGATACTGCTCGCCAGCAACCACGTTTCGACGGTGGTGCGGGCTGCCAGTTCACGTTTCTCCGGCGAGCGATCGCAAGTCTGGTAGGCCGCCTTGGCGCGAAATTCTTTGAATGGTGTGTCCGAACTCAGATTATCCGACTCCTCGCGCCCCAGAATTCGCTTGTCGGTAGCCTTCCTGTAGAGATTGACATAAGGGGCAGCGAAGAAGCGGGCGACTGAGCCAACTGTTCGCTTCAGTTCTGCAAATACAGAAACCCTCTTAGCCCACTCACTGTCGCGCTCCTGACGCTGCTTGAGGTCTCGATAGGCGCGTTCGAGCTTAGGATATTCGCGGATGTATTTTTCCCACTGTTCGGCCCGGCGGTGTGTGGGATATCGGTGATTGTTGGCGCTACAGTACAAATCTTCATTTGTGCCATCGTAGAACACCACCAAGCGCGGCTTTAGTCCCTTGGCCAACAGCTCCATTAGCCGCACCAGCTCCTGAAAGCTGTTGTATCCGCCCTCTCCCAGGTTCCATACCGGCTCGCCACTTAATTCGGCGTATATCGACGGGATCGTGTTGCGGTCATCCGCCCCCGTGCCCCACATGGTTGAGCCGCCCAGGAACCAAACTGAGTCATCCACCTGATGGTTGGTCGACAGGCGCGTGCGGTACTCGTCCTCAATGTTTACAGCAGTCCCATCGTGGCTTTTTCTCCGCCAGCCCGTGAACGGAACGTACCTCACGGCCGGAGCCTCTTGTTCGGTGAAGATCGCTTTGGCGTATTCTGGATCGAAGTCGCGGTAAGGCGGATAACTCGCACGGATCGTATGCCCGTCGTAACCGGGTTTTGGGCCCAATGACGCACCACTGTAGGCCCAATCGTTCTGAAGATGGCCGATACCTCGCAAGACGAGTGAGCCTATGGCTAACAGGACAATCAGCACCATCAGATTGCCTGCAACGAGTTTTGCGATTTCTCGAGGATTCATTGGGTCGTTGTGCACAGAGTTGCGCAAGTTTTCCAAATGCAAAGATTGCAAATATGGCCGAAAGTTGTCGATATCCCTATCAGATGGGGTGAGCGTGCTGGTTTTCGTTTTACGGACGAGTGCGTTTGATCGAGAGGGCGCGATCTGAGGCGCTGGCCCCTGACCAGCGCTGGCCTAATCGAGAGGATCCCATATGAGATTTGTCAAAATTTTATCGCCCGTTGCAGTATTCATGCTCATCGGCGCCATCGCCTATTTCGCTCTGGAAGGCATCTATTCCATCGCAAAGGGTGGTGGGCCGGGGACGAGCCTAGGTTATGCGACCTATGCGCTGTTGACCGGAGATGCGGTGGGAGCTGAGACGGATGAACCTCTGGATCCAAGCGGCAGGGCGCTCACAGACATTAGTGAGATCGAGGTCCTGCTGGACAAAATGAAGGCGGACGGAATCGGGCTTGGCAATACGCCCTACGATGAGCTCCAAACACCAAAATCCTCAACGCAGGCTGCCATAAAAGGCTGCAGGCGACACAAGCCGAACCTGCGAAAGGTCCAAGTCCATCTTGTCACGCGCCTGTTCCACCCCTTTAAGCCCATCATGGCGTTTTGGGACGACGAGAGACAGCTCGACCCCGAAGTAGAGGCCTTCATCGAGCGTTATAGGTTTAGCAAACGGGCGGTGATGAACACTAATAAATTCGGCGATCGCATCACGTAACCCGTTGTCGAAAAAGAGCAAAAAGTCATTGTCGCTGGGGACAGCGTAGCCAATGGCGTTCTGCTCGATGATGATGAAACCGTTGCCTCCCAATTGCAGGCGCTCGATCCAAATCGTCAATACATCAACACGGGCATGCATGGAGCGAGGGCGCCCGATGTGATCTGCGGTATCGAGGCGGCAGTTGAGAATTATGGCGGCACGATAGATGAGCTGATCTACATCTACTTCGAAAACGATTTTAGGCCGGGATGGGCTTACGGCGAGCCGGAGGAAGTGGTTGCCTGGCTGGAGGAGTTTGCCGCACGGCACGGTATCCAAAAGGTATCAGTGGTCTATGCATCATTCATCTACAATATCATCCCGCAATTGACGCGCTTCAAAGGCCATCCGACCTATCGCAGACCCAACCATTATGCGGAGAAGCGGCGTCTGGCAGACGCGGTGGCCAATGCTAAATTCGATTTCATCGACTTCGCCGACATAGCGCAGGAAGAGAACCGCAAGCAGGGCACGATGTTTGCGGCATTTGCGCTATATGTGGACCATAGCCACTTTTCGCGACTAGGAATTCTGAAGCTGGTCGAGCGGCTGCGTAATTCCAAAGGGAAGAGCTAACCGTGTTTCGTCCGGATTGGCGATCCGCCAGATCGCTCACCAGCACCTATGATATTTTTGCGGTTGTCGATCCGCCAAGGCAACCAACAGCGCGGCCGATATAGACCACCCTACAAGAGGAATAGGAGATCGGTAATTCCCAGGTTTGTGCGCGATTTGAACATCATAGAGCCCGTGCATCGCGCTTATGCTGGACGTTGTTAATTGCCGGTTCCCGTCATCGCATCGGCATAGATGACCGGCGCCTCATCGTCGAACAAGGCATCCACCAGGAATTTGTAGCCGCGGTCCCAAAAATGCACCGAGTCATAGAAGGTGGCGGCACCCGGTCCGCCGGCCCGGTCGAATAGGCTGGTGTAATCCAGCAATCTGATTTGCCCAGCGGCGAGACCTGAACGAACCGAATCCAGGGTCGCAATGTAATCGTCCTGGCGCGGTTTCTCCCAAAAACGGGAATCGTCCTCAGGTGTGCCTTCGGGGATTTGGTGGAAAACGGCAAACGGCTGCAGTGCCACAATGAAATTGGCGTCCATGGCGTCGGCGAACACTTTGGCCTTTCGATAGTTCCCCGTCATGGTCTGGCCAATGGCCTCCGGTTCGGGCGTCTCGCCGGTCCGGCTCCTCATATCAAGCAAAAGCACGCCCTCCGCGGTCTTGGCGACCGAATAGAGACTATCGGCGAACAGGTCATAGAGCGCATAGGCCACGGGCCAGCGCGCCCGCGCCATTAGGCCGTTGGCGATTTGGTCGACGCCCGGTGGCGAGCCATAGGCGTGGACGCTGAAGAGGTCATTGTAGCCGTCGAGAAAGATGATCAGATCGGGCTGGTATTGATCGATATCCATCAGCACGAGCTTCACCAATTCGTTGGTGGTGACATAGGCCGCGCCGCCTGCTGAGCGGACACGAAACGACACATCAGCTAATTCCGGCGGCTTCTCTTCATTCAGCCTATCTTCGAAATAGGCCCACCATTCGCCGCGCGGTTCGAACAGGTCGGAAGCTTTGAGGATGCCGTCGCTTTCCTTAAGCCCCTCGGATTGCACCACGGAGCCGCCGAAAATGAAAATCCGGTACTCTTGGCCTGTTTTCGCTTTTGGCAGTTCGCCCCGCTTAGAGGCGACAAAGGGATAGGCGCCGAGCAGTGGGTGTTCGCCGAAATTCATATAGGGCTGATAGTCGTAGTAGTCGCTGCCGGTCAGAAACGGCATGGCTCGCTCGACGTTGCGCGACGGTCCCTGGTCCGTGAGGCGTAGATAAATCTCAAACAGCACCAGCGCGACGACGGCGCAGCCGATCAAGACGAGAGCCGCCCGGACAGCGAATCTCAAGGCGCGTCCTAGATGCGTACGGATTTGCTCAAATGCCTGGGGCATCGTTCGGATCGTCTCATCGTTGCGGAGCTGGGCTAACTAGGACATCGGGATGGCGGGTGGCAAGCGGGCGAGCTCACACATGCCGCTTCCAGTCATTGATTGTGCGCGATCGAAGTGTCAGAAGGTGCCCGCCTTGTCGTCCACATAAGCGGCGCACCATCGGAAAGCGATCAAATGCGCGATCGGCTAATCAAAGGATTGATTCTAATTTGCGCATTGGCTGTGAGCCTGCTCGCGGCCGAAGTAGTTGCGCGGGCGCTGACTCATTTTCCAATACACTCGCCGGCGGCCAATCTGACCTTTGACGACCGGTTGCTCTACCGGGTGGACCCAGGCGTCGACGGCATCGATGCGAACGGATTTCGCAATCCCGAAAGCTACGCCCACGACTTTCCCAAGATCGCGGCAATCGGCGACTCCTTTACCCTCGGATACAACGTCGAAAGCGAAGAAAGCTGGCCCTCAGTCCTTGGCGATACGATCGGCCAGCCAGTCTACAATTTCGGTGTCGGCAGCTATGGCCTGTTGCAATATGTGGAACTGGTGCGGCTGGCGGCGGAAATGGGTGCCAAGAAGGTCATCGTCGCCTTCGCCACCATCAACGATCTTTCGGTCTGCAACGTGGTCCGCCTGAAATATTGGCAGGACGAGTTGTTCGCCGATCCCTCGGCTCGCGAGCAACTCAAGGCTTACTGCTCACTCGACGATGGTGAGTTGGGCCAAACCCCCAATGAGATCATCGTCAGGAAGTACCGGGGCGTAAAGCGGTGGCTGGAATCCAACAGCGCGCTCTACAGCATGTGGAAGCACGCGCAAGGGCTTGTGCGAGCTCGCCGAGACGTGTTCGCCCGCAATCCGTCCGCGGACTACAGCCAATTGACGGCGGCGACTGAGAATTGTTCGAGACCGGAATCCGATTTCATCTTCGAGGCCTATGGATCCAAGGACTTCGTTCCCGATCTCTACGGCGAAAACGGTTATCTCCCCTACTTTCGCGATCAGGTGACCAGTGAGTTTGCTTCGGCATTTCTCCAATTGGCCTTAGATCGCATCGGGTCCACGGCCCAGGAATACGGGATCGAGGTCTATTTCCTGATCATCCCGACCGAGGCGCGCGTCATCACCAACTATTTGTCGCAAGCGGGCGAAGCGCCGCCCCTCCCTCCGTGGGTTGATGAGGTGGCCGCTGCCGAGGCCGCGCATATTGCGGTGCTGATGCAGACTCTTGCCGAAAGAGGCTTCAACGCGGTGGATGCGACCGGCGAGACCGTCGAGGCCTATGGGCGCGCATTGAGGGCGGGGAAAAGCTTCTTTCCCTGTCGGGATAGCCACCCGCTGCGGGCGGGCTACCGGGCCTATGCAAAGGCGGCGTCGGAATTGATCAAGCCTCAATAGAGCGTCCAGCGCTCAAGCCGAGCCTGACAAATCAAAATGATCGACGCGGGCAGGGCGTGCCGCTATTAGCTGGCAACACTGGGGCCGGAACCGCTGGTATCCGATGACGCCGCGAACGAAGAAAACATCGTCGAAGAGCGCGACGCAGCGCCGCCCGCCACAGAAACGACGGGCAGTGGGCCGTGCTGCCGATAGTCAGTACGAACGCAGCGCGAGCCCGTTGATGTGGCTGATCCGCGTGCTCGCGATTGCCGCCATTGTGTCAATCATTCTGGCGGTCGCGGGTATCGGCCAGTCCCGACAGCTTCGACCGGTCGAGATTAATCCTGCGCAAGGCCACGCGTTCATGGTCTCGATTGCTCCGGAAAACCCGCTACTGCGCGTCTATGACCGCATGACATGGTCGGCGGCCCGCTTGAGCGAAGATGGGGCGACACTAGGGCCGTGGCGCAGCTCTCGCGATAGAGTCGGAGAAGAGGGCGCGGGCAGATATGGCCAACAGGGCGACGTCCTCTATTTCTCTTCGAGCGACAACAGCGATCCGCGTAGCAATGGGCGGTCTTATAGCGTCAGCCACCGCGTTCACGTCCGGATTTGGTTCGCGGCCGTACTGACGGTCCTCACCCTAGGCATTCTGTTTGCAGGGATTTGGCGCAAGGGCAGCGGGAGCCGTTGGGCCGCCGTCAGGGCACGGCTCGAGACACTGGTCTTCGGACTGCCTGGCCGGACCCTTGCTGCCGGTACGATTGCTGTCGCGTTCCTGCTCATCCTTGGCGCCTTCCTGAGTTCGGCCGAACTGGCGGCCGGCATTCTGGATCGGCTGAAGGAACTGAGCCGCGTCCTGGGCGTCCTAGGGTTGTCGGCCGCTTCCGGCGCTATCATCGCGCGCGCTGGCGCCGAGGCACAGGTCAGAACAGGAGCCGTCGTGCTGCAGGCCTTGGTGCTGCTGTTGCTGGCAATCGGCGTTCAGCAAAAGCTTTTGAGCACCTTGCAGATCGCCAGCTTTCTGGTGGGTTTTGCGGGTTATCGCTGGGCAATAGCGAGGCCGCGATGGCGCAAGTTAAGCCAGACTACGATCAATAACTGGACCACCGCGGACGGGAAGAGCCTGGACGAACGGCTCCAGGCCGCACTTTTATTCGCGCTAGGGCTGGGGTTGCTCCAGGTCTTGCCTGATGTGGTGCTCTATTGGGATCAGTCGGGCTGGGCGGATTCCCAGAACTACGACCGGATGGCTCACCGCATCGCGACCGGTGCCGAGCCGTTTGGCTCAAGCCGATACATGCCGGTCTATCAATACGGATTGGCCGCGTTCTATTGGGCGTTCGGGCACCACTATTTCGTGCAGCAGATCGTCAATGTCGCGCTCGTGTTGCTGATGATCGTGTTCGTGATGGCGGCGGCCTGGATCTTGTTCCGGCGCCCGGCAATCGTACTATTGGCGGGCGTTTTCGCAGCACTCTGGGAGCCGTTGCATCACGCCACCTGGTACACCCAAATCGAAACCTGGTACGTGCCGATCTTCGCGGGCTCGGTTCTAGCCCTGGCTCGTTATCTCGATCGTCGCGACCTTAGCGCGCTGATCGTCTTGGCGCTCGCCGCCGCGCTTGTGTTCAACACCCGCCTGCAAGGCGCGTTCTTCGCAGCAGCCCTTGGTCTCTCGGTGCTGTTCGTCGCAGGTCTAGGCTGGAAGAGCCGGCTGCAGCATCTCGTCGTGTTCGGTCTGCTGTTCGCCGCGGTCGGGGTTCTGCCTTGGGCCAGCCGGAATTACGTGGCCGAAGGGCGATTCTCGCCCTCCAGCGGCCAGTCGACCTCTTATCTGGCAATATTTAACGATCCCCGCGTACCGCTCTACGGCATTCGTTATTCGGAAGCTGAGGAGGTCCGCCGCGAGTGGAGTGAGAACTATTCGGACGAAGCTGATCGCCGGGCGGCCCAGCAGCGCTATTTCTACGATCGGCTGCTCAACCATCCGGACTACTTCTTGAGGGCCGCGCCATGGCGGCTCATGGCGTTCTACGGCCTGCTGCCGAAGGGTTCGCTCGAACCCGGTGGACCGCGGGCCATGGATTGGGCGACCGAGGGCCGGTCCTACCTACAGTCGCGTGCCCGGTTCTGGGTGCCAATCGTGATCTCGCTGCTTGGCTGGATCGCCACCATTGGAAGCCGCTTCAATCTGCTGTTCGCGGGGCTGATCTTCGCCAATGTCATGGTCGCGTTTACGGTGGGCTTCGCCGAACCCCGGCTCTGTTACCCGGTTCTGATCCTGCATTTCCTTATGGGCTGCGCCGTGTTTGCGCCATACGCCGTCCAGAACCCGCGATCCAAACCGGCCATGGCAATCGTGAATTGGAAGCCGCTGCTGATCGCGGCGGGGATTTTCGCCCTCCTGGTGATGCCGTTGGCTCATCTCATCATCGGCGCCGACCGGCTCTACCGGCCAATTCAAGCGCAGGCATGGCTCCGGCAGGAGGGGGTAATCATCGACCCGGACCTACCGCTACTTCGGGCAGAGGGGCAAGGCATTGCCGTTGCCGGACAGCCCGTCAATCAGCTGGAAACCGGCCGGCGCTATCGCGCGCAACTGCGCGTCACCAATTACATGAATCCGCCAAAGCACATCTGTTGCAGGAATGAACATGATCGCCGCTTGCAGCACGACGACAGCGTTCAATATTTCTTAGGCCATCTCGTGGGCCAGGCGGGCGCGGAGGAGGCATTCGCATTGCGTTTCGCCGGCGCCCAGGTGATCGCGCCAATTCGCGAGGGCTCGCGGATCGACGCTGTCATACGGATCGATCCAGGTCCCGACAGCGGCGATTACCCTTCGGATTACTGGGCCCAAGTGGAAAAGGCCGTCGTCATCGCTCAGCCAGGATTCTAATTGAGCGTCAGCCGGCTTCAGGATCTATCTATCGTTCAGCGACGATGAAGACCTTGAGGGCCAGTTGGCGCAACGCGGCCTTGGGCAGCATTCGGTCCAGGCTGGCGAAGCCGGCACTCAATGGATTCGGTAGCCGAAACTTCGTGAAGCCGCCGGTGGCGAGATAGCCGAACAGGGCAAACGGCTCCACCGTTTGGACCTGCAGATCAGTGCGCCGCTCGAGTTCGGCCCGCTCGATGTCGAACAGAGTCTTGGGGATCATGGCATTGCCATCAAGCGCGTTCTTCTCGCCCGCGAAGACCGGTTCCCACGGGTCGGAGAGGGGGAAACACTCTTCGTGGTGGAGATATTTGTTGACGAAATAGCCGGCTGGCCCCGTCCAAGGCTCGATCAGGACAAGCCGGCCGCCGGGCTTGAGAATCCTTGCGATTTCACCGACTGCCTTTGCGGGATGCCGGCAGTGATGCAGTACGTCGATGCCGACGACGGACGAGAAGCTGGAGGTTTCGAACGGCATGTCATGGGCATCGACGACGCGGTCGATATGCGGGGCGCCGGAGACGTCGCTGACGACATCGCAACGGTGATGGCCGGCGAAAAACCCGGGGCCTGCGCCGATCTCAAGGCTGCGTCCCGCCGGCATTGCCGCCAGAATCCGATCGAAATACTCGGTCTCATAGAACCGCCGCAGCGCTGGCTTTTGCCGCCACACGCGCTGGTGCGCGTCGATCCAATCTCCGCTGCCCTCGATTTCGTTTGCCGTCACGCGGCTGTTCCCGGTTCGCCTGTTGTCACGGTGCCCAAAGTCCCGTCATAGGAACAGCTCCAGCCTATCGACGCCGACTGACCAGCATTCAGCCGGGAGACGATTGTCTCGCAGCTTCCGTCTGGAAACTCAATTGCGCGGCCCAGGTCTTGGCGCGCAGACGGGCTGTGCATCGAGAGTTGCGATGCGACATGAACCGAAGCGATCTTTCCCAGATCGGGCTGCGGCTGCAACGCGTCTTCGACTTCGATGCCGTCCTCGGCAAAACGGATCGTCCGCGTGAGCCGCAGGGGCAGCTCAGCGTCCGGCGATACCATGCGGCGCTTGATCGCCTGCTGGAAGGCTTCCGACAGCCGTCCGTGCAGAAGCAGATGTGCCACGCTCTGAAACGGGACCATCAAATATTTGAGGGGAACGCCGGAGGAGACAGCCCGGAAGGTGGCGGCGGTCTTCAGCGTATCCGCGGCGCCCATCTCGGATATGGACGCCCCCGCGTCCCACGCAGCCGACGAATAGCGCTTACCGTCTTCAGTCACGACTTCGTAGCCGAGATGGTAGAGCGGCAAACCTTCAGGAAGGCAGACCGCAATCGCTCCACCCAGGCGCCGGCTCACCGTGACCGACTTATCGGCCGTGCGTCGCACCATTAGCCCACTCTTGACCTGATCCGTGGTGACGGTTTGTTGCGCTGGTTTGCCTGCCGAGGACTTTGATGCGCCCTTCGTCATCTCCCGCATCGCCAACGCAAATTGCGGAAAATAGAAATAGGAAAAATAGCGGTCGTCCACGGTCGCGAGGTTGGTCGCGTATCCGCCTCTCAAACCATCTAACCAATTCTGCGCGAGACGAGCCGCGCGCTTATCTTCTTGCCCGAAATGCAGCGCGCCATAGATGAATTGATGGCTGGTTCCCCGGCTTCCAAGCCGTCCCGGCATAACCGGCCCGGTGCCTTGGACCTCGTCCAGGAACCCGATGAGTCCGCTGGCGATCTCGCGAGCCTGGCCGCTGTCCCCCAGCGCATCGCAGCTCGCTAGGAAGTCCAGAGCGAGCGTGCTGTAGCCCAGATCGGCGCCGCCATATTCGGGGAGCCATCCTTCCGAATTTTGAGCCAGCCTGATTCGGGTGAGTTTGGCTTCCGCGGCCCGGCGCCAATGCTTGCCACCGGTGAGCTCCGCGAGACCATGGAGGGCCACTGCCGCGGCGACGTTTTGATTCATCACATCCGGGTTGTTCCGCCCGGCAAGCCAATGTCCCGCACGCTCCAGCGCCTCATGGGCTGGCTTGGCAATGCTTTGATCCAGCGCCTCACCCAGCTGTTGGAGGCTAATTGCCGCGCCTGCGCCGGTTATCGCGGTCGGACAGTAGCTGCGCTCGTTCAGATACCATTCGTCGAAACTGCCGTCGCTGTGCTGGATCGAGGACCACCAACGCAGCGCCGCGCCCGCCAGGCGGAGCAGCTCGGCGTCCTGGATCCGATCGCTACCCGGACGCGGGGCACCATGGAGCGCGGCAAATCCCAGCGTGGCTTGCTGCCAGGTAGCGCCCGGAAAATTCGTCAGCGTCCGGTAGTTCCAATAGGACCGGTCGGCGCAGCCATAGGTCGCGGAAGCCGAATTGCCATCGATGAGCGCGGCGGCCCGCCTTGCGGCGCTCGCCAACTCAGATGACAGCCACAGCGAGCTGTCGTTCGCCGCCGGACGATTGGGCGGCCGATTAATGGGCTGTTCCATGGGCATCGAGCCACATATGCAGGGAGGCCATGGTTACGAGACGCTTTGAGGCAAGGAAATCCTCGCGCTCAAGATAGCGCAAATTTTCCTGCACAAAGCTTTCCTTCAAGATCCCGTGCTTGCGTATTTGTTCCGAAGAGAGCCAATCCCGGCAGAGCCGTTGCAGGGCGGATCGGTAACGCTTCTCCATCGGTACGTGGAAGGCGAGCTTGGGCCGATTCCAGTTGCCGCCCTGGCGCTTCAACACGCGGCGCAACAGAACCTTGTTCTCGCCGTTTGCCAGGATCAACTCGTCGGGCGCGCCCGCCATATGTTCATAGAGCCGGGGATCCAAGAACGGCACCCGCGCCTCAAGCCCGTGGGCCATGCTGAGCTGATCCATTTTGTTCAGTATCTGATAGGGCAGCCAGGTCTCGACCGTCTCCAGCATCGCACCGGCGAGGCTTAGGTCCATTCCATCGGACGCCGGTGGCGCACCTAAGTTGGCGGCGTCGACGATATCGCGATCGTCGATCACCGAAGACGCGAGGCGGTAGATCGCTCGATCATCGTGCAGACTTGCGATCATGCGCGAGAGCTTCACGCGCCCCTGATCGCCTAACGAGGCCTGGTAGTCGAAGAAGCGGTCGAGCAAAGGAAGTGGCGCCAGACGAACGAGCGGCGCCAACTGGTCGGCGAAGGGGAGGGCCTTGCGCAGCCGGGCCAGCTTCTTGAACGCGCCGAAATGTACGTAGCCGCCGAAAATCTCATCTGCGCCCTCGCCAGTCAGGACGACCTTGAGATCCTGTGAGGCCGCCTCGCAGAGTTGGTAGGTGGGCAGAATGATTGCATCCCCGACCGGCAAGTCCATGCACGCGATCGCGTCGTAAAGGCCGCGGTAATCTTCGGCGTTGTCGGCATCGACGGCGGTATGGGCGGCGCCGACCCAATCGGCAATCTGTCTTGCCGAGGCAACTTCGTCTTCGTCATCACGCATGCTGAAGGTGAAGGCCCGCATCGGATACCTGCTATGGCGCGCGGCAAACGTCGCGATGGTGGAGGAATCGACGCCGCCGGAAAGAAACAGCCCGACCGGCACGTCCGCCCGCAATTGCAGGCCGATGGCGTCGTCGAGCAGCGTCTCCGTCCGCTCCACCCATTCTTCCGAACTCCAAGCCTGTTGGCCATTTCGCCGGGCAGGGCGCCAATAGTTGACGATCCGGGGCGGCTCATTGGAGGCGGCCTCCAGATAGCTGCCAGGCGGGAGCGTTCGGATGCCTGCGAAGAAGTGGGAACCGTCCGGCACGTAGCGAAACTGCAGAAAATCCCGGACCGCGTTTCCATTGAGGCTGCGGTCCGTAGCTGGATGCAGGGCCACGGCACGCGCGCAGGATGAAAACGCCAGGCCGTCGGGGAGCTCGGTGTAATAGAGCGGCTTGATGCCGAAATGATCCCGCACCAAGAACAGCCGGTCTTCCAGAGTGTCATAGAGCGCGAAGGCGAAGATGCCGATCAGCTTGGAAAAGAAATCGCGCCCGAAGGCAGCATATCCCAAGGGGAGCAATTCGGTGTCGCAGGTCGTAGCGAAGCGCCGTCCCTTAGCCTCGATCCGCTCGCGCAATGCCTCGTAGTTGTAGATCTCGCCGTTATAGGTGACGACGAAGCGGCCATCCTCGCGCACCATCGGCTGGGCACCCCCTTCGGGATCGACTATGGCGAGCCGCGTGTGCCCCAGATGCACGCCATTTGTCGCATAGACGCCGTCGCCGTCGGGCCCGCGATGCCGGATCGCGTCCACCATCCGCCCGAGCAGGCCATCGACTTCTGGGCCGGTATATCCGGCGATGCCACACATGGGTTAGCTCTCTACAGGCCGGCGCGTTCGATGGGAACCGCTCGAGTTGGGCTCAAGCGGCGAGCCGCACGTTCAGGCCCGGCATATGTCGGCGAATCGCGCCGAAGGTTTCCTGGATATGCGCCGGGCTGGAAACGCCGACCACAACGCCATCCACATTGGCGACCGAGGACAGGTAGGCATAAGCCTCATCCGGTTTCAGAAAGCCCGAAGCCAGCGACCCCATGACCAGAAGGCTTACATCGTGTCGGGCGGCCGCCTGCTCGCAAGCCTCACGGCTTGGGTTCATGTGATAGCCGGCCTTGTTGAAGTGGGTCATCACCAGTGGTGCGGGCAGTCCCCACTCGGAGAACCGGTCCAACAGGATCGGCAGGTTCTTGGTTGCGAACGCGCCCCGGGCGCCGAAGCTTTTCGCAATCTCGGCCAGATAGAATTCGAAGACTTCCGCCATGCCGAAGGCGAGCGCCAAATCGGTAAAGGCATCATGCAGAAAGATTGCCGGAACATTCAGCTTGGCGAAGGGCTTCAGCTCGATCTGCATGAGCGCGGCGAGCACCGCATTGATGTCCTTGGAGACGAAGGCCTTGCCGCCCTTCACGAACATGGCCGTCTTCTGGCTGAGGGTGGTTCCCGACAGGGATTCGAGCACCACATTGACCATGCCGACTTCATTGGCGCGGGTCACGTATTTCTGCGCATAGGGAAGCAGCGGATAGATCCGAAAATCTTGGACCAAGGCGGCGTCGGTAGCGATCAGGTCTGCCAACGGCGCGGCGCGCTCATGGGTCGACATCATCATGCCGCCGGCGCCCGCGCTCCGCGCCTCGCGGATGGTCGAAAGAATCCGGTTGGGATCGGAGAAGTAGGCTGCTCGCTCGCTGCCGCGGGCGGCCGACAGATGGTCGACACCAAAAAACGGGTTGTGGCCGAGCACAATCCCGCTGAGTGGATTGGCGGTCATGCTCATCGATAGTCGCCAATCGAAACGGGTGCGCCGTTCTGCTCGGCTGAGGCATAGGCCGCGTCGATCACCTGCTGCACTTTGAAGGCGGAAGCTATGTCGGATTCGACGCCGTTTTCGCCGCGCACCGCGCCCAGAAACTGAAGGGTCTGATCGGTGTAGTTAGTCCCGCCGATGTCGAATTCGGTTCCCTGATAAAGCTCGGGCTTGCTCCAAGAGTGCCAGCCGGCTGAAAAGTCGCCGGCGGCGTCGACCGCGTGAAGCCGCACCTGATCGTCGTCGACGTCGAGCGTGCCGTTTTCGCCCTGAACGTGGATTGCGACCGTCGGCGTGCGGAAATGTCGGGCCGACCAGGAGGCGTCGAGATAGCCCCTGAGACCATCGTCGAACTGGAAGAAGACGTGGGCGTGGTCTTCGATCTGCTTCGAGTACAGCCGGGTTGCCTGAGCGCTTACCCAGTCGATGTCGCCGAAATACCAGAGCAGCAGATCGATGACGTGAGAGTTCTGCGTGGTGAGCACGCCACCGCCAGACGCTTTTTTGTCGTAGCGCCAGCCTTTGCCGCGGCCAAATAGCTGACCGATATACATGCTGGCTCTCAGCATTTGCGGGCGGCCCAGGACGCCCGTGTCGATCACCTGTTTCGCCTTGCGGAAGGTATGCAGGAACCGGGTCATGTATCCCACCATATTGACCACTGGGTGCCTCTCCAGCGCATCGAGAAGCGGCCTCGCTTGGGCGGAGTCGAGGGAGAGCGGCTTCTCGATGAAAACGGGAATGCCGCGCTCGATGCAGTCGAGGGCGACAGGGACATGATGGCCGGTGGGCGTTGCAATCGCCACGACGTCGGGCTGAGCCCGGTCGAGCAGCTTGCTGTGATTGGTGAAGGTCTCCACGTCCTTGGTGCGGGCGGCCAGTCCGTTGAGTACGGTCTTGGTCTTGTCGGCGACGGCCACCAGCCGCGAGCCCGACAGCACATTGAGGGTAGCCGCATGCAACAAGCCAAGCTTGCCGAGCCCGACAACCGCGGCACGCAGTTCAACCGGTTCGTTCATGGTCAATCCAGTCCGGTTGCCGTGACGTCACCTGATCTTTCGGGGACTCCCGATAAACCACCAGATCCACCGATCGCTTGATCTGGTTGATGAGCTGCAAAATGAAGCCGAAGAAAAAGAACTGAATCCCGGTCGAAACCAGCAGCGCGACCAGGATCAGGGCAGGCGTCCGGTGAGCCAGCCGGAAGGTATAGCCTTCCTGGACGAACACGATCAGGAAATAGAGGACGCCCAAGCCGATCAGCCCGATGCCGAGATTGTAGAGCGTCCGGATGTGATGGCCGGATCGCAGCAGAAGGATCGGGAGCGTGTAGAAGACGTATCTGGGTATCGACCGCACCACGCGCGAGTCGCCATGCTCGCGCACTTTCCAGGCGCTCGGCAACTCCACGACGCGAAAGCCCTTTTCGGCGGCATCGATGATGGTCTCCTGCACATAGGTATGGGTTCCGATCATCTGCAATTCACGCACCACATCGGGAACCATGGCGCGAATGCCGCCATGGCTGTCGGTGAGCTGCAACCCCGTCAAGCGGCGCAGAATCCAGGTGAGAATTCGCGTCCCGAAGCGCTTAACCGGACGGTACTTGTAGTGCACCAATCCGGCTTCCTTGAAACGCGATCCCAGGACCAGATCGGCCTCACCCTTTTCGATGGGCTTTAGAAACAGCGGTATTTCTTTTTTTGCGTCAGCCTGACCGTCCCCATCGATCGCCAGAATCACGTCGGGGCTGTAGGAGAGCGCGCCCTTGAGGCCGCGATACATGGCGGTTCCAAGACCCTCGCCACCGCCATTTATGACGTGGGCTCCGGCCTTGCGGGCCAGGACGCGGGTCTTGTCGTTGGAATCGTCGGTGATCAGGATTTCGACACGGTCATAGGCCAGTCCCTTGAACGCGGACCGAACCTCGCCGATCACGTCCGCGATCGAGTCCTGCTCGTTCTTGGTGGGTATTACGACGACGGCGGTCGGCATAGGTGCTCCGAAGGCCCGAAGGAAAAAACCGGCTATTGCTCAAACATTTGCTCACGAAGGGCGGCCGATCGGGCGGGCGTAAGCTGCCGGATTTGGTTGGCGCGCGCAACCTCGACAGCAGCTATGCTTACCGGCTGCGATGCTGCCGCCCGGCCTGGCCAACGCACTCAACGCTTGGCGAGCTCGAAATACACCATGGTGCCGAAAGCCCGGTCCAATCCGTAATGGGCAAAACGCGGCAGATGGCGGCCCATCGGAACGAAGCGCATCGGAAAGAAATGCACTTCGCTTGAGCGCACTTGAAAGCCCGCATCGGCGAGATCTCGCGCCCAGTCTGCGTCTGATTTGGCGATCCCGACTGGATTGTCCTTACCGTCATATTGGCGAACAAATTCGTCGACCGAGCCCGCATCTCGCGCCATGTCGGCATCTGGATGTTTGACCGACAACAGGCGCATCAGGCCCTGCGTCGCCGGAAACACCAGCGGCGAGTGCAGCAATCCCAGCCGATAGAGCGTGATCTTTGCGTCACCCCCGCGCTTCAGCACGCGAAAACACTCGCGAAACGCTTTCTGGGTATCGGGCGTGTGGTGCAGAACGCCCGAGGAAACGACCAGCTCGAAGCTTTCGTCGCCGAAAGGAAGCTCTTCGGCATTCGCCTGACGCACCTTGGCTTTCAGAGCGTGATGGCCGAGCTGCTTACGGGTGAGCTCAACCGCCGCATCCGTGAGGTCTACTGAGGTCACGTCGGCGCCGCCGGCTGCATATTGGACGGTCAGCCAGCCGGGCCCGCATCCCACATCGAGGACCGGCTTGCCCCGGAAATTGTCGAATGCCCAATAGTCCAGCGAGAACCGCTCGACGTCCTCGCGCTTAACCCTGTCCAATGCCTCAAAGAATTCGGGCGAACCCGGATCGCCTAGCTCGAAGCCGTAGAGCGGGTTGCCCTCCCAATAGGTTCGTACATCGTTGATTTGGGGCGCGGCGCTCATCGTAGAATCAGCCCGCGCAATCTAAGAAACGGCCTTGAGCCGAGCCGAGCCTTCGCGGGTGGGCCAGTAGAGCCCGTGAACATCGGCCGCGATTTCCATGTCCTTGGGTAGGCCAACCAGGTCGAGCACGACCTGGTCCCTTCGCCACGGCAGAGCGGCGAAATCGACATCCAGCCCCAGCCGCGCGATCACTACCAGCTCGCTATCGGCGACCAGGCGGGCGCAGTCGCCGACAAGCATGCTTTCCAGATGCGGCAGGCTGTCGAGGGCAAAACGGCGATTGGCGCCGATCAATTCGTCCGGGATCAGCTTGTTGTCGTAGATCTTGATCGACCGGCCTTTGCCCAACAGGTGCTCGACCATCGCCACCATGGGCGACTCCCGGAGGTCGTCGGTATCGTCCTTGAAGGCGAGGCCAATGACGCCGATCGTCTGGGCGCCGGTGCGCAAGATATTGGCGATCACCAGCTGGTTTTGTGCCTCGTTCGACGAAGAGACGTGCTCGAGCATCGGCAGGGCGATCGACTCTTGCCGCGCCCAGGAGACCACGCCGCGCAAATCCTTGGGCAGGCAACTGCCGCCAAAGGGCAAACCGGGGCGCAGATAACTCGGCGAGATATTGAGCTTGGTGTCGAGGCAGAAGATCTCCATGACTTCCCGGGCATCGACGCCGAAGGAGTTGGCGAGCAGCCCGATTTCATTGCCGAATGTCACTTTCACGGCGTGAAAGCAGTTGTCCGCATATTTGACCAGCGCCGCGGATGCGGGATCGGTTTGCACCACTTTCGAGTCGATGCCGGGATAGAGATCGGCGCAAAATCGCTCGACCTCAGAATCCGTGCAGCCAAATACAATTCTCGGTGGATCGAAGAAATCGGCGACCCCCTGACCTTCCCTCAAGAACTCGGGATGGACGCAATAGGCAGCGGGCTGAGACTTCTGCAGTGTCACCTCAAGCAGCGAAATCAGCTCTTGATGAATAGCGGGCAGGGCTGTCGAACGCACAAAGATCGGGATGCAGCGTTCGGTTTCGCGCCGAGTCTGCGCGATAGTTTCGATTACCTGGCGCAAAAATGTGGTGTCGGCCGAGCCATTGGGCCGCGAAGGCGTGCCGACGCAAATGAAGCAGAGATCGCTTTGGGAGGCGGCATCGGCGGCGTTCGTCGTGGCGCCTATCAGCCCCGCATTGTGGGCTGATTCCAGCAACTCCGCGACGCCAGGCTCCTGAATCGGGCTTTCGCCCCGGCTCGCCATGCCGACCTTGGCCGCGTCGATGTCGACGCCGATGACCCTGTGACCCAACTTGGCCAGGCAGGCCATGCTGGTGGCGCCGACATAGCCCAGTCCGAAGACTGCTATGGTGTAGGCCATGGTGGACAATCCATCGCTTTGTCTATCCGCTGGTCGCGAACTGCCGCGCGAGCGCTAATTGCCGGACTCATTTTCGTCTCCGTCGTGGGGCAGCCGCCCATATATATCGTCCAGCCGGACGATGTCATCTTCTCCGAAATAGCTGCCGGTCTGGACCTCGATGATCTGCGCAGGCGTCTTCCCAGGATTCTCGAGACGGTGGACCATCCCGGCCGGCACATAGATCGATTCGTTCTCTGAAACCTGGCGAACGTCCTTGTCCAAGGTCACTTGAGCGGTACCGCGCACCACCACCCAATGCTCGGAGCGGTGCTTGTGGCTCTGCAAGGAAAGCTTGCCGCCCGGATTAATGGTCAGGATCTTCACCTGATGGTTGGCGCCCGAGTCGATTGACTCATACCATCCCCAGGGCCTGTGGACCCGCCTGTGGTCCTCGATCTCGGGCCGCTTGGTCTGGGCAAGGCGATCCACCAACTGCCGGACATCCTGGGCCCGGTCGCGGCTCAGTACCAACAAGGCGTCCGGCGTGTCGATCACGGCCACGTCCCGCAGGCCTAGTCCCGCCACCAGTCGGCCTTGCGAACTCTGGATCAGGGAGTCTTGGCAGTCCTCGACGACCGCATCGCCCGAAAGGCTGTTGCCCTCGCTGTCGCGGGGCGCTTGCTGCCATACCGCATCCCAGGAACCGAGATCGGACCAGGGAAAATCGGCCGCAAGCACACTTGCCGCGTCGGTCTTCTCCATGATGGCGTGGTCGAGCGAGATATTCTGGCAGCGGGAAAACGCGGCCCCGTCGAGCCGTACGAAATCGAGATCGGCTTTGGCGTCCTTCAGCGCCTTGCGGCATGCGGCGAGGGTCTCGGGGCAATACCGTTCCGCCTCTCGCAACAGGGTCTGCGCCGCGAAAACGAATATGCCCGAGTTCCAGAGATAGTCGCCGCTCTTCACGTAGATGGCGGCGGTTGGAGCATCCGGTTTTTCGACAAACTGGTCGATGCCGCGAACCCCTGTGCAGGCGCCCTCGGCCGACGGTTTGATATAGCCATAGGCCGTCTCAGCCCGGTCAGGCTTGATGCCGAATAATACGATCGCATCCTCCCGCGCGGCATCCGCCGCGCGCTTCACCGCCCTGGCGAACGCCTCCTCGTCTGTAATGCGATGATCGGACGGCATTAGGAGCAGCACCGGATCGTCCGTGGACGTCCTTTGTTGGCAATGCAATGCGGCAATGATCGCTGCGGGCGCGGTATTGCGGCCTTCGGGCTCCAGCAGGATTTCCAGGTCCGTGACGCCGGTTTCGGCGGCTTGCTCGGCGATTGTGAAGCGGTGGGATTGGTTGGCGATGACGACTGGAGGCTCGTCGCCGGCGCGTTGTGCCCGGGCCAGCGCCTGTTGCAGCAGCGTTCTCGCGGCCAGAATGGACTGGAGTTGCTTGGGCCGCGACCGCCGTGACAGTGGCCACAACCGGGTGCCGCTGCCTCCGGACAGGATATAGGGATACACGTTCATCTTGGAGACAGCGAAAGAGTACTCACAATGTTGTCGCTTGCCCGATCATGGTATCGCGGCGGAGCGAGGTACGGCGAAGCTTGTTCGAATGAGGATATATGGTGTCGGGCCTTCTGATAAATGGGGAATCTCCGGTCGCCTCGGTCACCCATAGGCCTGGAACGTAGCGCATCGGTTGGCATTCGTTCCACCATTCACTAAAAGCCTTTTCCATCAAAGCTTCAATGCGGGCAGAGTTAACCTATGGGTGTGATTCATCTGGTGTCCGCGTAGGCAATCATCGAAGCAGCGTCGGCTAGGCAACTCGGTTTCCGCAGTGATAGACAAACCGGTACAGGACTAGGGGAACGACCGTGAATATCTGCATGATCGGCGCGGGCTATGTCGGTTTGGTTTCGGCCGCCTGCTTCTCCGAATTCGGCTGGAACGTCGTTTGCGTCGACACCGATGTCGAGAAGGTCGAGAGCCTACGGGACGGTAAGGTGCCGATCTATGAACCGGGCCTGGATGACCTGCTGGCCCGCAATCTGGACGTCGGACGCATTGAATTCACCACCGATGTCGAAGATGCCGTGGCCAATGCCGAATTGGTGTTTCTCGCGGTCGGGACGCCGATGCGCCGCGGCGACGGTTACGCCGACCTAAGCTATGTGCATGACGCCGTGGCGCGGCTCGCGCCGTGCTTGAACGGCTTCACGGTAATAGCCACCAAGTCGACCGTGCCAGTGGGCACCAGCCGCGAAATCGAGAGCCGGCTGCGCGCCTTGAGGGATGATGCCGACTTCGTGGTCTGCTCGAACCCTGAATTCCTGCGAGAAGGTTCCGCGATTCAGGACTTCATGCATCCCGATCGCGTGCTCGTGGGCTGCGATGACGAGCGCGCCCGCGAGGTCATGGAGCGCCTTTATAAGCCGCTCACATTGCGCAACTCGCCCCTGATATTTGTCAGCCGGGAATCTGCTGAGCTCGCCAAATATGCGGCCAATGCGTTTCTGGCGATGAAGATCAGCTACATCAACGAGATTGCCGATCTGTGCGAGCATGTCGGCGCGGATGTGCAGGATGTGGCGACCGCCATAGGAGCCGACGGGCGTATCGGCGGGAAGTTTCTGCATCCCGGTCCAGGCTACGGCGGCTCTTGCTTTCCCAAGGACGTCCAGGCCCTGGTACGCACCGCGCGCGAAGCGAAGTCTCCGCTCTCTCTCATCGAGCAGGTCGATAAGATCAATAACGAGCGCAAGATTGCGATGGCCGGGCGGATTCAGGATGCGGCGGGGGGAGACCTAAAGGACAAATCCGTGGCCGTGCTGGGCGTGACCTTCAAGCCGAATACGGACGATATGCGCGAGGCGCCCAGCCTTGTGTTGATCCCGATGCTCCAAGAGCGCGGCGCCCTTGTGCAGGCTTATGATCCCCATGGAAGAGAGGCGGCGGCGGCCCTTTTGCCTGACATAGTCTGGTGCGACAGCGCCCTTGAAGCCACCAACGGCGCCGACGTCACGGTCATATTGACGGAGTGGAATGAGTTTAGGGCGCTCAACCTTTCCGCCGTCAAGAAAGCAATGCGCGGGAACGCCCTTGTTGATCTCAAAAACATCTACAGTCCCGATCAGGTGACCTCCTCTGGTCTCATCTATAGAGGCATTGGCCGCTGAGACTTCCACCGCGAACACGCGCCTGATAAGCTCTGGTCAACTTTGAATCCGGCAGGACGCCTGCGCTGCCGGCCGGGGCGGCGATGTTTCGGCTTGGCGCAGCGTGGGCGCGGGATAGGACAGTGACTGGGCCGAGCGACAAAGCGCGCGCGGCTGCCAGAGGACCGCGGGGACCGCAGGGGCTTCGCGAAGGTGCCGAGGCCGGTAATGGCTTTGGCGACCGGACCGGAGGCGCGGATCGCAAACCGCGCAAAGCCAAGGCGGAACCGTCGGGCACGGCAGCCAAAGGGAAAGCAAGCCGGCGAAGCCGTGCCGAGAAATCGGGCCGGGCGACCTATGGGGCGCTCGATCTTGGGACCAACAATTGCCGTTTATTGGTGGCGCGGCCATCGCGCCGCGGGTTCGTCATTATCGATGCGTTTTCACGGATCATCCGCTTGGGTGAGGGCCTGACCCAATCGGGCCAGCTCTCTGAGCCCGCCATGGCCCGGACAATCGAGGCCCTGAAGGTCTGTGCCGGGAAACTCGATCGCTGGCGGGTAAAACGCTCCCGCATAATCGCAACGCAAGCCTGCCGGTTGGCGGACAACAGCGACGATTTCATCGCGCGGGTCAAGACCGAGACAGGGCTCGATCTCGAGATTGTAACTCACGAAACCGAAGCCCAGCTTGCCGTCTCCGGCTGCGCATCGTTGCTCGACCGGCGCTGCGACCGGGCGCTGGTCTTCGATATCGGGGGCGGCAGCTCAGAGCTGATCTGGCTGGACCTGACACCAATGAAAGGCAGGCGCCGCTCGGTTTACGACCAGTCCGATGCCCGCAAGTCGATCGTTGCTTGGACGTCGCTGCCGCTTGGCGTCGTGACCCTGGCGGAGCGCCATGGCGGCAAGGTCGTCACGGAAGCCACGTTCGAGGCCATGGTCGACGACGTGTCGGCTTTGTTGGCCGATTTCGAAAAAGCCGAACCCCATCGCGATCTCATCACCAACGGCAATGTGCACCTGCTCGGAACCTCCGGGACGGTCACGACCGTCGCCGGCGTCCACTTGGAGCTGCCGGCCTATGACCGGAATCGCGTCGATGGCTGCTGGCTGCGGGCGGACGATGTGCGCCAAGTCGCCGACGCGCTGATCGAGATGAGTTACGACGATCGTGTGGCCCAGCCCTGCATCGGCGTGGAGCGCGCCGATCTTGTGCTCGCTGGTTGCGCGATCTTGGAGGCGGTTCTGAGGATGTGGCCCTGCGAGCGCTTGCGTGTCGCCGACCGCGGGCTGCGCGAGGGGATTTTGGCAACCCTGATGGCCCAGGACGGACATGTCGGCCGCCGCCGGCCCAGCTCCCGGCGAACGAGCGCGGCGCGTCAGCAGCGCCCGGCGAAGTAGCGGGGCTCGCGGTCCGTGTCCAAGGAACGCCGTCCGGGGCGAAAGCCCGTCGGCCGCGGCGCGCTGAAATCTCGCGTCAAGACCGCAAGGGGGCGAAAGCCGGCCTCCACTCGCTGGCTGCAGCGCCAGCTCAATGATCCCTATGTCGCAGCGGCCAAGCGTGAAGGATTACGTTCGCGCGCCGCCTTCAAGCTAATGGAGATCGACGATGCGCACGGCCTGTTGAAACCCGGCCAATGTGTCGTCGATCTGGGAGCAGCGCCCGGAGGATGGAGCCAGGTTGCGGCCCAACGGGTGAAGGCTTCAGGCGACGGCCGGGTGATTGCGGTCGATCTGGCCGAGATGGAGCCCATTGCCGGCGTGGACTTCCTGCAGCTCGATTTCACCGAGCCCGAGAGTTATGACGTCCTTGCCGCACGGCTCTCGGGAACACCCGTCGACCTGGTTCTCTCCGATATGGCGGCGCCCGCCACCGGCCATAAGCAGACTGATCATTTGAGGGTGATCGGCCTCTGCGAGGCCGCCTTCGACTTTGCGAAAACCGTTCTTGAACCAGGCGGAAGCTTTCTCTGCAAGGTGCTTCAAGGGGGCACGGAGCAGCAGCTGCTGGCGGCGCTGAAGCGATGCTTCAAGAAGGTCCGCCACGTAAAACCTCGCGCCAGCAGGGCGGACTCCGCGGAGCTTTATGTCCTGGCGCAAGGATTCAACGGACCCTCAAACTGTTGACATTTTCGCGAACTTGGCCGCTGCGGCTTTGCAAGCGCCACAACCGGTGATAAAGAGGGCCGCCAACTGAAGATGCCGCTCGCCGATTCTCAAATGATGGCGGGCAGATGCTCTAAGGAGGTTGGCGCATGCCCAGCGGGCAGCCCCGAGTTCGGTCCGCACCGGCTTTAACTTTCGACGATGTTTTGCTGCGTCCAAGCTCTTCGGACGTATTGCCGAACCAGGTCGACATCACCTCTCGCGTCACCCCAAATCTCAACGTCAACATTCCCATCCTGTCTTCGGCCATGGACACCGTGACCGAGGCCCGGCTTGCAATCGCCATGGCCCAAGCGGGCGGCGTGGGCGTGATCCATCGCCTGCTTTCGCCTGAAGACCAGGCCGATCAAGTCAAGCAGGTGAAGAGATTTGAGTCCGGCATGGTCGTCAATCCCGTGACGATCGAGCCCGACGCCACGCTCGCCGACGCGCTGGAAATGATGGCCCAGCATAAGATCTCCGGCATTCCCGTGGTCAAACGGCCCGGCAATGGCGGGCGGCAAGGCAAGCTGGTCGGCATTCTGACCAACCGGGATGTGCGGTTCGCCACCAATGTCGCTCAACCGGTTGCCGAGCTGATGACCAAGGAGAATCTGATCACGGTCCGCGAGACCGTGGATATGGATGAGGCGAAACGGCTGCTGCACCAACATCGCATCGAGAAACTTCTGGTGGTGGACGGCGACTATCATTGCATCGGCTTGATCACCGTAAAGGACATGGAGAAGGCGAGGGCGCATCCCGATGCCTCGAAGGACGATCAAGGCCGGCTGCGGGTAGCGGCGGCGAGTTCGGTAGGCGAGGAGGGCTTCGCGCGAACCGAACTGCTGATGGATGCGGGCGCCGATGCCATCGTCGTCGATACGGCCCACGGCCACTCATCGCGGGTGCTCGAAGCAGTTGGACGGATCAAGCGCGCCTCGAATGCGGTGCAGGTGATCGCGGGCAACGTTGCTACGTCCGATGGCGCCAAGGCGCTGATCGATGCGGGCGCCGATGCGGTCAAAGTTGGCATCGGACCGGGTTCCATTTGCACGACCCGCGTCGTCGCGGGCGTAGGCGTCCCCCAGCTCACGGCCATCATGGATGTGGCCGAGGCGGCCAGGGCAAGCAATACGCCGGTGATTGCCGATGGCGGCATCAAGTTTTCCGGCGATATGGCAAAGGCGATCGCTGCTGGAGCCGATTGCGTGATGATCGGTTCGCTATTCGCGGGCACCGACGAGAGTCCCGGGGAAGTGTTTCTCTATCAAGGCCGCTCCTACAAGGCCTATCGCGGCATGGGTTCGGTTGGCGCCATGGCGCGGGGCTCCGCTGACCGTTACTTCCAGCAAGACATCGAGGACCAGCTCAAGCTGGTGCCCGAGGGCGTCGAGGGCCAGGTGCCCTATAAGGGGCCGCTGGCAAGCGTGCTGCACCAGTTGGTCGGCGGGCTGCGCTCGTCGATGGGATATGTTGGGGCGGGCTCCATTGCGGAGTTTCAGCAAAAGGCCGAGTTCATTCGGATTTCCCCGGCCAGCCTGCGGGAAAGCCACGTCCACGATGTCACGATCACGCGCGAATCGCCCAACTATCCAGGCCGGGCGTGAGACAAGGCGCGCGTATCCAATCAGCCATCGACGTATTGGAGGAGATCGAGCGGGGTCACCGTCCGGCGCATTTGGTGCTGGGGGACTGGGGACGCGCCAACCGCTTCGCCGGTTCCGGCGACCGGGCCGCAATCGGAAATCTCGTTTTTGACGTCTTGCGCCGGCGTGCCTCTACCGCGTGGAAAATGGGATCTGACACACCGCGTGCGCTGGCGCTGGGCGCGCTTTCCCTTGCATGGGAGTTGCCGGGCGAAACCATCGAGAGCTGGTGCGATGGCTCGAAATATTCCGCTGCCCCTTTGAGTCAGAGCGAAAAATCAGCCCTGGAGTCGGAGCCCGATAGCGGAGCGCCCGCATGGGTAAGGGGCGATTATCCGGAATGGCTCAGCGGCGAATTCGACCAGGTGTTTGGAGAGCGGGCGGCTGAGGAGGGGGCGGCGCTGGCGCGCCGGGCACCGATTGATTTGCGTGTTAATACGCTCAAAGCAAATCGCGATAAGCTTCTGGAATCATTGAAGTCTTATCACACGAAGCCGACTCCCTATTCCCCCATAGGTTTGCGAATTCCAGCCCCCGAAGGACCCGCCAGGAGCCCGCATGTGGAGGCCGCAGCGGCCCATGGGCGGGGCCATTTCGAGGTCCAGGACGAAGGCTCGCAATTGGCGGCGCTGCTGACGGGCGCTGCCAGTGGAGATCAGGTGATGGACCTATGTGCGGGCGCGGGCGGCAAGACTCTGGCGCTGGCGGCACTCATGGATAATCATGGTCAGATCCACGCCTATGACTCCGACCGGCTGCGATTGCGGAGAATCTTCGAGCGCCTAAAACGCGCTGGCGTTCGCAACACGCAGGTGCTCGAGGCAGGCGACGACTCCGCTCTGCAGGCGCTGGCGGACAAGATGGACATCGTGTTGGTGGATGCGCCTTGCACGGGCTCGGGCGTGTGGCGCAGGCGGCCCGATGCCAAGTGGCGGGTCAGGGAAGAGGCGCTCGGCAAGCGCGTCGAGGAACAACGCACTGCACTCGACAGGGCCGCGGACCTGGTGAAGCCCGGCGGCAGGCTGGCCTATGTCACCTGTTCGGTGCTCGCCCGCGAAAACGGACAACAGGTTACGGCGTTTCTCGAGCGCTTTCCCGACTTCGAACTTCGTCCGTATGACGCGAATTGGCGGCAAACGATCGGGTCTGAGCCGCCCGCCTCGGCGGATGGCCGACAGGCTGGTGCATTGCTTCTCACCCCCGCGTCCCACGGAACGGACGGCTTCTTCATTGCCGTCATGGACCGCCGGTCGCGCCCTTGATAATGAGTGCATGACATGAGCGATCGGGTTCTCATCATCGATTTCGGGTCCCAGGTGACCCAACTTATCGCGCGCCGGGTGAGGGAATCGGGGGTCTATTCCGAAGTCGTTCCATTCCAGAGCGCGGAAATGATGTTTGCCGACTTCGCGCCAAGCGCGGTGATCCTGTCGGGTGGCCCCGCCAGCGTGACCGAGATTGGTACGCCGCGCGTACCCCAGGCCGTGTTCGACGCGGGCATTCCGGTGCTGGGCATCTGTTACGGCGAGCAAGCCATGGTGGCGCAGCTCGGCGGCGAGGTAGAGTCTGCGATCGAACGCGAATTCGGTCGTGCCGAGATCGAGATCGTCCAGCCGTCGCCGCTGTTCAATGGCATCGCCAAGAAAGGCGCGAGCGAACGGGTTTGGATGAGCCATGGCGACCGCGTGATCGCATTGCCGCCGGGCTTCAAGTCCATTGCCAAGTCCGAGAACGCCCCCTTTGCGGCCATTGCCGACGAGAAACGCCGGCTTTACGGCGTCCAATTCCATCCCGAAGTCGTTCACACCCCCAAGGGCGCGAAAATCCTCGAGAACTTCACCCACAAAATCGCCGGCTGTAGCGGCGATTGGACCATGGGCCAGTTTCGCGCCACGGAAATTGCCAAAATCAAGGAACAGGTGGGGGATGGCCGAGTGGTGTGCGGACTGTCAGGCGGCGTCGATTCAGCCGTCGCCGCGGTCCTGATCCACGAAGCGATTGGCGAGCAGCTCACCTGTATCTTTGTGGACCACGGTCTGTTGCGGCAGAACGAGGCCGACGAGGTCGTCAAGCTTTTCCGCGGCCATTACAACATTCCGCTGGTTCATGTGGAGGCCGCCGAACGGTTTCTGAGCGCGCTCGAAGGCGTCTCCGACCCCGAAGTCAAACGCAAGACCATTGGCGGGCTGTTCATCGATGTCTTCGATGAAGAGGCAAAGAAGCTGGGCGGCGCGGAATTCCTGGCCCAGGGCACCCTCTATCCAGACGTGATCGAGAGCGTCTCATTCACCGGCGGGCCATCGGTCACCATCAAGTCGCACCACAATGTGGGCGGTTTGCCCGAACGCATGAGGATGAAATTGGTCGAACCGCTGCGCGAGCTTTTCAAGGACGAGGTTCGCGCGCTCGGCCACGAGCTCGGGCTGCCCGATCACTTCATCAAGCGCCATCCATTTCCTGGGCCTGGGCTCGCAATCCGGATGCCGGGCGAGGTCACGGCGGAGAAGCTCGACATACTGCGCCGTGCGGATGCGATCTATCTGGAGGAGATTCGCGCCGCCGGACTCTATGACGAGATTTGGCAGGCCTTCGCGGTGCTGCTGCCGGTCCGGACCGTCGGCGTGATGGGTGACGCCCGAACTTACGACTATGTCTGCGCGTTGCGCGCCGTCACTTCGACCGACGGCATGACGGCGGACTATTACGACTTCTCCCATGAGTTTCTGGGCCGCACCGCAACCCGCATCATCAATGAGGTGAAGGGCATCAACCGGGTGGTCTACGACATCACCTCGAAGCCGCCCGGCACCATCGAGTGGGAGTGAGCGTCTCTATTTCGCGCAGTTGATGCAGTGGGTGGCGGAGGGATCGATTTCCATCCGCTTGTCGGAAATCTCTTCGCCGCACTCGATGCAATAACCGTACTCGTCCTGGTCGATCCGCTTCAGCGCGGCATTGATGCGGTTGAGCTCGGCAGCCCGGTGCCGCTCCGTCGCCTGAGCCATCGCCTGTTGTTGCAGGGAGTCGACCCGGGAAAGCCGTCCGACCGTGGTTTGATCGAGCGTCACCGTCTCGCGGTCCTCGGCCGTGCTTGCACTCCAAGATTGCAGCTCGTCACGCAGCGCAAGCAATAGTTTGCGCGCCTTATCCAGATCTCTGGACACTTGCTTGGCCCCTTGGGCTTGTGAGTTGAGCATCATAGGCTAGCAGAGAATCGCAGCCCGGCTGCAAAAAATCGCATATCGGAATTTGCCGTCAGCGACGCAACGGAAGCGCCCATTCGCTGACGATTTCATGGTGCGGAGCCCAGGCCGACCAGGCCGAGCGCGCCCAGGCTTCGACGATTTCCCGATGCTCGGCAGCGCTTCGCGCTGCGATTACGTCGGACACCGTCATCCACTGCGGGATTTCAGGCAGCTCCAGCCACTCGAAATCGGGCCGCCGCTTGAACATTTGCGCTTTGGCCACGCGGGACGCATCCAATGGC
>Ga0209633_10000110_pt1 | contig 94514 bp, 103 predicted proteins | sample Cruoilmetagenom1_FD_187290 | JGI IMG/M metagenome (GOLD analysis project Ga0209633, IMG submission 187290) | Oil polluted marine microbial communities from Coal Oil Point, Santa Barbara, California, USA - Sample 1 (SPAdes) (version 2) | ecosystem: Environmental > Aquatic > Marine > Oil seeps ... | reverse complement strand
TTGCGTTTGCCGCAACGCCGGCTACAGCGAAAAATACAATTCGCTGGGCCAGCCAGGGAGATGCGCTGACTGGCGATCCGCATGCCGCCAACGAAGCGCCGACCAACTCTGCCTCGCGCAAGGTGTACGACACTCTTGTTTACGCGGACAAAGATCTGAAATTCACTCCGTGGCTTGCCACGTCCTGGAAGCTGATCAACCCCACCACATGGGAGTTCGAACTGCGCAAGGGCGTCAAATGGCACGATGGATCTGACTTTACGGCCGACGACGTGAAGTTCAGCTTCGAGCGCGTTTTGTCACCGACGTCCGACTACAAGAAGCAGGTAAACAGCGTCAAAGAAGTCAAGATTATCAACCCCCACAAGGTCCATATCATTCACTCTGGACCAAACCCCATTTTTCCAAACCAACTCACCACTATTTTCATCATGTCGAAGGCATGGTCGGAAAAGAATGATGTAACCAAGCCCCAGGACCGGGCAGCGAAAGAGGAAACCTATGCCGTCCGCCATGCCATGGGTACGGGTCCCTTTAAACTGAAAATTCGCGAGCCGGATGTGAAGACCGTGCTGGTCAAGAACGAAGATTGGTGGGGACTGAAGCAGTTCCCGCATGAGGTCGACGAGATCATCTATACGCCGATTTCAAATCCCGCGACGCGCGTTGCCGCACTTCTTTCGGGTGAACTCGATTTCATCCTTGATCCGCCGCTGCAGGACCTTAACCGGATCAAATCGACACCAGGCTTGAAGATCAGGCAAACGGCGCAAACCCGTACGATTTTCCTCGGCATGAACCAGGGCAAGGACAAGCTGATTACGGCGAGCGTCAAGGACAAGAATCCGTTCAAGGATGTGCGCGTCCGCAAGGCGTTCTATCAGGCGATCGATATCGACGCGATCAAGAAAAAGGTGATGCGTGGCTATTCGGTTCCGGCCGGTATCATCACGTCGAAGTTTATCCATGGCCATACGCCGGGTCTCGACAAGCGACATACGTATGATCCAGCGGCCGCCAAGAAATTGCTCGCCGAGGCGGGGTATCCCAACGGCTTCGAAATCCAGCTCGACTGCCCGAACAACCGTTACATCAATGATGAAGGGATTTGTCAGGCCGTCGTCGGAATGCTTGCCAAAATCGGCGTGAAGGTGACGTTGTCGGCAATCCCGAAAACGATCCATTTCCCAAAGATCAAGAACAGGGAAACGGACTTTTACATGCTTGGCTGGGGTGTTCCCACTCTTGATTCCCACTATGTGTTTTCGTTCCTGACAAAGGGCGCGGACAAGGGTTGGAACGGAACGGGCTTTAACGATCCGGAGATCAACAAGGCGATCGACCAGATCGAGATCGAAACCGATTTCGGCAAGCGCGATGAACTGATCGGCAAGGTGTGGAAGAAGATGAAAGACAACGTCAATTATCTGCCGTTGCATCACCAGGTTATCGTTTGGGCGATGAACGACCGTATCGACGTGCCGATCGTTGCCGACGATGGTGTCCGTTTCATCTACACCAAGTTCAAGAAATAGCTATGGCCTGCTGGCGATAGGACAGACTCCCGGGCGTGTGATCATCACACGCCCGGGGTTTTCTATCCGGGGGAGCGCAAGCCGCCATGACTGCCTATATTCTACAGCGCGTGTTCCAGGCCGTGGCGGTGATGATCGTCGTGGCGTTTGTGTCTTTCCTTTTGTTCAACTTTGTTGGCGACCCGGTCGACAACATGGTTGGGCAGGAAGCTTCGTTCGAGGACCGTGAGGCGATGCGTGACAGTCTCGGGTTGAACGATCCGTTTATCGTTCAGTTCGGCCGTTTTCTGGGAAATGCGGTTCAAGGCGAATTTGGAATTTCCTACCGGCTTCAACGCCCGGTTGCGGCACTCATTTCAGAGCGCATGCCGGCGACACTCGAACTGGTCGGCGCCTCGGCAATCCTGTCCATTCTCTTGGGGATTCCGCTGGGCGTTTACACGGGCATCAAGCGCTATGCCATGAGCAGCCGCACGATTCTGACCCTATCGCTCATCGGCGTGTCACTGCCCACATTCGTGATCGGCATTCTTCTGATCTATGTGTTTTCCGTCAATCTGGGATGGCTTCCGTCATTTGGGCGCGGGCAGGTCACACAACTCGGCTGGTGGTCGACGGGCTTTCTGACAGTTTCCGGCTGGAAGGCAATCATTATGCCATCCGTTACGCTTGCGCTGTTTCAGATGACGTTGATCTTGCGTCTGGTGCGCTCGGAAATGCTCGAGGTAATGCGCACCGACTATATAAAGTTTGCGCGCGCGCGGGGGCTTCCCGACCGCATGATCAATTTCGGTCACGCCTTCAAGAACACTCTCGTGCCGGTCATCACTATCATCGGCCTCAATGTCGGATCGCTTATCGCCTTTTCCATCATCACCGAAACCGTGTTCCAGTGGCCGGGTATGGGTTTCCTGTTCATTCAGGCCGTGGGATTTGCCGATATTCCTGTCATGGCGGCCTACCTGGTCCTCGTTGCAGCCATTTTCGTGACCATCAATCTCTTTGTCGACATCCTCTATTTCGTCGTCGATCCACGCCTTCGGGTTGAGCGTACGGTTTCGGCCGGCGGCGGGGAATAGCGTCATGTCAGACAACCCGCTCGGAACTACACGACCGGAAAATCTTCTGCATCGTATTCTCGACAGTGACATTTTCTATAGTTTCATCCGCTCGCCCGTAACTGTGGTGTCGGCAATCGTCGCGGCGATCTTCTTCTTTGCAGCTGCATTTGCCCCCTGGGTTGCGCCACATAATCCGTTCGATCCCGCGACGCTCGACCTTATGGACGCCTTCACCCCGCCTGCATGGGAGGCTGACGGTACGCCGAATTTTCCACTCGGTACGGATGATCAGGGCCGCGATATTCTCTCCACGATTATCTACGGCAGCAGGGTTTCCCTGATCGTCGGCTTCTCGGCCGTGTTGTTTTCAATGGTGATCGGCGTCGGGCTGGGGTTGCTGGCGGGATATCTTAGCGGTTGGGTAGAAACGATCGTCATGCGCATGGCCGATGTGCAGCTCACCATTCCGGCTATCCTCGTTGCGCTGATGATTGATGGCGTTGCTCATATCCTGTTGCCAATTCACCTACGCGATGAAATGGCGATCTACGTGCTCATCCTCGCCATCGGTATTTCCGACTGGCCGCGCTATGCACGTGTTACCCGGGGAGCGACGCTCGTGGAACGAAACAAGGAGTATGTGTCGGCGGCTCGCGTTATTGGAGTGCATCCGGTCAAGATCATGCTCAGCCACGTGCTCCCCAACGTGATGGGGCCGGTTTTGGTGCTGGCGACAATCGGATTGGCGTTGGCTGTTATCACGGAGGCCACGCTGTCTTTTCTCGGTGTCGGGGTGCCGCCAACACAACCATCACTCGGCACCCTGATCCGCGTCGGAAACAATTTCCTGTTCTCCGGGGAATGGTGGATCACTCTGTTCCCTTCGCTTGCGCTTGTGACCCTTGTATTGTCGGTGAATCTGCTCGGCGACTGGTTGCGCGACGCCCTAAACCCGAAACTGAGGTGATGGCATGGCGTTGCTGGAAGTGGAAAATCTGCGCGTTGAGTTTCCAACCCGGCGGGGCAGTTTGCTCGCGCTTGACGATGTAAGCTTCCAAATCGAGGAAGGTGAGGTGCTTGGTGTCGTAGGCGAATCCGGCGCCGGCAAGTCCCTGACCGGCGCGGCCATCATTGGCTTGCTTGAGCCGCCGGGACGAGTGACTGCAGGAGAAATCAAGCTCGAAGACCGACGCATCGACAACCTGTCCTACGAGGAGATGCGGAAAATTCGCGGCGAAAAAATCGGTGCGATTTTTCAGGATCCACTCACCAGCCTCAACCCGCTATACACCATCGGCCGCCAGCTCATTGAGACAATTCGGGTTCATATGGACCTGACACAGGAAGAGGCGAAGGGACGAGCGATTGATCTCTTGGGCGAAGTGGGAATCCCGGCGGCGGAGCGGCGTATCGATTCCTACCCGCACGAGTTTTCCGGTGGTATGCGCCAACGTGTGGTGATTGCTCTGGCGCTGTGCGCGAACCCGCGCCTTATCATTGCGGATGAACCGACCACCGCACTTGATGTATCCATCCAGGCCCAGATCATTGCACTCATCAAAAAGCTGTGCCGGGAACACAAGACAGCGGTGATGCTGATCACCCACGATATGGGGGTCATTGCGGAAACCGCAGACCGTGTGGCGGTGATGTATGCAGGGCGCATTGCCGAAGTGGGGCCGGTGAGGCGCGTTGTCAAACAGCCCAAGCATCCCTACACGGTTGGCCTTATGGGTGCGATCCCCATGGTTGGCCACGATGTGGAGCGTTTGACACAGATTGACGGCGCAATGCCCCGGCTTACGGAAATTCCACGGGGTTGCTCCTTCAATCCGCGCTGCCCGAAGGTGTTCGCCAGGTGCCGTGAGGAGCGTCCCGAACTGATGCATGCCGGACGCAATGCCGAAGCCGCGTGCTGGCAATTCGACAAAGAGGGTCGTCGTGGCTGAACGCTCCATGTCGAAGCTGTCTTCGGAGCCGCTGCTTGAAGTGACGGATCTCGCTAAGCATTTCGATGTGTCGAAGCCCTGGCTTGCACGCAAGATCGAAGGTGCACAAAAACAGATCCTCAAGGCTGTCGATGGCCTGGAGTTCAAAATCAATCAAGGTCAAACGTTTTCGCTCGTCGGTGAATCCGGATGTGGCAAATCTACTGTCGCCAAGCTGGTGGTCGGCCTCCACAAACCGAGCCGCGGTGTAATCAAGTTCGAAGGGCGCAACGTGGCCGATGCGCATTCGCGCGCCGACTCTGCTGCGCTTCGCCGGCGCTGGCAGATGATTTTCCAGGATCCATACGCCAGCCTTAACCCCAGATGGCGCGTGCGGGACATTATCGCGGAACCTATCCGCGTCTTTGGGCTCGTTAAATCGCGTGACGAGCAGATCGACAAGGTGGGCGCCCTGCTGACCCAGGTCGGGCTTTCTCCTGTGGATGGCGAAAAGTATCCGCATGAGTTTTCCGGAGGGCAACGCCAACGTATTTCCATTGCGCGGGCATTGTCTTCTAATCCGGAGTTCCTCGTGTGCGACGAGCCGACATCGGCGCTCGATGTTTCGGTACAGGCGCAAATCCTGAACCTGATGAAAGATCTGCAGAAAGAGTTCGGCCTCACCTATCTGTTCATCAGCCATAACCTGGCGGTCGTCTATCACCTGTCGGACAAGATCGGCGTTATGTATCTGGGCCGGCTGTGTGAGGTGGCGGCAGCGAAGGATCTGTTCACTCGCCCGCAACACCCCTATACGAGGCTTCTACTCGAAACCATTCCTGATCTTGAAATGACGGGTCGCGAGCGTGTGCCTGTCGCAGGAGAGGTGCCAAATCCGATCAACCCGCCACCCGGATGCGCTTTTCATCCGCGTTGCCCATTTGCAAACGACCGATGCCGGTCTGAGGCTCCAACCCCGACGGAGCGTTCAGGTCATATCGTCGCCTGCCACGCGGCCGAAGAAGGGCGATTGCCCGACGCGACATTTCAGGCACCGAAACAGCCGGTTGCTTCCTAGAAATGCGGTTTGCCGAACCCTAGTTTGCGATTAATGCTTCCACGATCTTTTGTACAGCCAAGCCATCGGCGATCGTAGCGATCTTCGCGGGTTCACCCCGAAAGGCTTTCGCGACAGCGCTGATGTTTCGGGAGATGTCATCCTCACTGTCCTCGTCGCCATTTGCGGATATCGGTTTCCAATCCACGCCTTCCGTCACGCTGATCCGGCCGCCGCTATGGAGCATGAAGGATTTGCGGCCAGCCCAGAGCGTGTACTGCGTGCCGACTGGTCCGGCGCCACCGCAGGCCGCGTTTATGATCGTTGGCACACCGCCGAATTCGAGCTCGGCGACCAGTCTGGTCTCCGCCTTGTCGCTGGCGTCCGGAAATGTGGCATTGCGCGACAGCACCTTGCCGTCTCCAAGCAGGCGGCGTGTGAGGTATACCCAGTGTGAGATCATCTCCCGCGTAAATCCGCCTTGCTTCCGACCGGCGAGCCACGTTGCGTGTGACTGAAATTCTCGAGGCCATTCAGTCAGGTGGATGAAAATGTCGACACCGGTCACCTCTCCAGCCGCGCCGGACGCCAGTTCGTTTTCCAGATGCGTGCTGCTTCGTGCATTTGAATGATTGAAATTGATTGCATTCGGCACGCCACAGTCTTCAACGAACCGTGCAAGTGCCTCTGACTCGGCAATATCGATACCGAGGGGTTTCTCGCAAAAGATGCATTTTCCTGCTTCCGCGACTGCTCGCGCATAGGGCGTATGCGTTGTAGGAGGGCTGGCGATATAAATGGCGTTCGTGTTGCCATCTTCGATGACTTCCTCGGCGCTGGCTGCGATTTGAACGGTCGGATGCGCCTCTTTGACCCGGGCACAAGCCTCCGGATCAGGGTCCCAGGCGCAGACGACCTCATAGTCGTCATGGGCGACCATGCTTGCCAGTGTCACGTGACCGATTGCGCCCAAGCCAATCACGCCAATTTTGTGCGGTGAATTCGACATGCGGTCAATCTCCCTTCAATCCGCCGCACTTTAGGCGGGCGCAATGACGGGAACAACCAAGCGCCGTTAAAACAGTTTAGTGAAATGTCGCAACGCGCAGCGGCTCGCGGCCGGAGTTTTTCCGTGCCCCGGTCAGGCTCGGCGCCGCCTAGTAGCAGACGCGCGACTTTGCCTTGCAGTTGCGATGGGGGAGCATGTATTTGACGAACCACTGGCCGCATTTGATATGAACCTTGCCATATCGCACTCTTTTGACGCCCTTTTCCTTCTGCCACTGCTCGACATACCAAACGAGCTTGTTCTTCACTGTTCCTTCGGTGCCATCCGCGTAGAAAAAATCCGTGCCGTTGTGACTCGCCTCAAACGTCTTGCACCTGGCTTGCGCCTCTTCAGGTGCAGTGGTGGTCAGAATGAAAAAGGCCGCCAGCAGAGTGGCAGTCAGTGTGAGAAACATCCGCATTACAATATCCTCCGTATAAGCCCTGCCGCGTCGTACGGGCCGTACGAATTGCTAGTAGCAAACTTTCGCTTTTGCGATGCAGTGCTTGTGGGGCAGCATATATTTCACAAACCATTGGCCGCACTTGGTCTTGGTCCGGTACACCTTGGCGCGCCTGATGCGCCGTGTCGCTTTCCATTGGTCGATGGTGCTGTTCAGCTTGAATTCCGCCGTGCCGGCAGCACCGTCCGCATAGAAAAAGTCGGTTCCGTTGTGAGTTGCCTTGAACCACCTGCACGCGGCTTCCGCCGGTTGGGGGGTCATAACGGTGCCGGCCACAAGCCCGGCACACAACACCAGAAATAGGTAATGCCTCGTACGCATCATTTCGGCCCTCTGAGATTTCGCGTGAGCCGATATTACAATCTGATACATCAGAGAGCCATATTTTGGCCCTTTCATCTTTTCAGATTTTTGGAGTCTGTGGCTTTTGAACAACAGATTGTGACAAATCCGTTGCGGTGCACCGCTTTATGTCGGCAGGAGAAAGTCGAAATCACAGCCTTTGTCGGCCTGCAGGATGGAATTCTCTAACAGACGTGCGTAACCGCGCTCAGGGACCTCCCGCCGTGGCTTCTTGTCCCGAATGACCTTACGTTTTCCGAGTTCTTCGGCACTCAAAGCAACATCCAACCGGCGGTTTGGGATGTCGAGCGTGACGGTGTCTCCGGTTTCGATCAGGCTGAGTGGTCCACCGATAGCCGCCTCCGGCGTCACATGCAGCACAATCGAACCGAATGCCGTGCCGCTCATACGGGCATCGGAAATCCGAACCATATCTTTCACGCCAGCCTGCGCGAGTTTTTTCGGTATTGGCAGGTAGCCTGCTTCCGGCATGCCTGGTGCACCAATCGGTCCGGCATTTCGCATAACCAGAATGTCTTCTTTGGTAACATCCAGGTCCGGGTCGTCGATACGCGAAGCGAGGTCTTCTACCGAGTCAAATACAATTGCCTTGCCGGTATGCGCGCGCAGTGCATCGGAGGAGGCGCTCTGTTTGATGATGGCGCCACCCGGCGCCAAATTGCCCCGGAGTACCGCGAGGCCACCTTCACTGGAGAGCGGGTCGTTTAAGGGCTTGACCACCGTCTGGTCCCATTGCGGTGCGGCGTCCAGAGTCTCCTGCAGCGTTTGGCCTGACACGGTTTTCTGGTCCATATCGAGCAGGGGCGCCAACGTGCGCAGAATGGTGGCAAAGCCGCCGGCCTCATGGAGTTCCTGCATATAGTGTTCACCGGAAGGTTTCAGATCGACGATCACCGGGGTCTCCTGGCTGAGTTCGTCGACCCGTTCCAGAGAAATATCGATGCCGAGCCGACCAGCCATTGCCGTGAGGTGAATAAGACCGTTGGTCGAGCCACCAATGGCGAGCAGAACCCTCAAAGCGTTTTCAACGGATCCTTTGGTGATGATCTTGTCCAGGGTTTGATTGCCCCCTGCCATTGCGACGGCTTGTGCGCCGGTCTGTTCAGCATGGCGAAGCCGTTGCGACATGACGGCTGGGATGGTGGCACCGCCGGGCAGCATGATGCCGAGCGCCTCCGACATCAAAGCCATGGTACTGGCCGTGCCCATGACCATGCAGGTGCCGGGAGTGGGGCCAAGCTGGTCGGTGATGTCGGGGAGTTGCTCTTCCTGAATTTCTCCTGCTCGATATTTGGCCCAGAAACTGCGGCAGTCGGTGCAGGCGCCAACGCGCACGCCCTGGTAGGAACCGGTCAGCATGGGGCCGGTCACTTCGAGGATGGCCGGTGTGTTGGCGCTTGCAGCGCCCATCACTAATGCGGGAACCGTCTTGTCGCATCCGCCGATCAGCACCACGGCATCCATGGGCTGGGCGCGGATCATTTCCTCGGTGTCCATGGACATGAGGTTCCGCAGATACATCGAGGTTGGGTAGGAGAAGGACTCGTGCAGGCTGATGACCGGAAACTCGAACGGCAGTCCGCCTGCCAGCATGACACCGCGCTTGATGGCTTCCATCAGCTTGGGCACGGTCGCGTGGCATGAATTGTAGGCCGAGTAGGTGTTGGCGATACCGATGATGGGCCGGTCGAGCGCGTCGTCGGTGTAACCCATCGATTTGAGGAAGACCGTCCTCAGGTATTTGGAGAAAGCAGCGTCGCCATAACTTGTCAGCCGGTCGTTGAAGCCGCCTGATTTTGGGTCTTTTTTGGGGGCCATTTGTTTTGTCTTTCGCTGCGGGAATATGCTGATAACGCTGCCGGCATGTGCTGCTGCGCTTGCGTTCATTGCCGGTTTGTATAGCCCGTGGATCAAAAAACCAACTGCACAGACCCTTGTGCATGGTTGCGTTTGCGGCCACAAGAGCCGCGGGGAATTCGCCGCCATGGCGGCGCGATCTCGCTTTTGGAGGGAGGAACCAGCCATGATTGCCGTAATTGTCGATTTTGAAGCACATCCCGGCAAGGGAGCAGAAGTGCGTGAAATCCTGCAGACACAAGCGGGCAATTCGCTCGAGAAGGAGCCCGGATGCCGCTATTTCGATCTGTGTGAGGATCCGGAAAATCCAGACAAATTTTTCCTCTATGAGCTCTATGAGGATGAAGCGGCCGTCGAGGCTCATGGCCAAACCGAGCACTATGGCGAGTTCCGTGCTCGAATTGATCCCCTACTGAAGGACCGCTTGCGCCGGCAGATGACGCGCGTCTAGCCGGATTGCCGCCACGCCAGCAGGTGTGCACTACATTTCTTGCAGTCGCTGCTGCCAAAACCGGGGCAGGGGACATAGAACCGGCCTGTTCGGGTGAGGCTCGCGACGAGATCGCATTCGGCTGCATCTGGTGAGGGTGCAGCCCAGACATGCACATTTTCCTGTGTGGTCAGCTGATCGATGTGCCAGTGGAGAGTTTTCTTTCGGCGCATGTGGCGCGCGACGCGCGAACGGATGCCGCCTGGGCCATGTGCGGAACCTGCGTAAACATACCAGCCTTGGGCAAGCGGACCGGAGATGCCGCGCGGGCGTGCTGGCACGACCTTTTGGCTCAAACGTAGGATCAGAGCATATGCGCCCGTATCAGAAGGAAGGATATCGGTGTCTCGGGGTCGAAACAGCCTTTCGCCGGTCCCTGATCCGACCAGATGTTGCAGCAATTCCTGTGGTGGCGTCTTCAGGTTCATGGTTTTTGCCGCTGGTCGCTGCAAGAAATTTACGTATTAACTTATTGAAAGAAATGTCTAAAGCTGCATCAACCCTGGTCATCAGCTTGTGGTAGCCTGATTGTGACGCCATATAGAACTACGTAACCGGACCGCATATTTATGGCAGCCAATACCACCGAAGTCGTCAAGTCTGACGGTCGCGGCAAAGTAGCCGCGCGTAACCGCGTGCCTGCACGCAAGCGAAACCGGACGAATGCCAAGATACGCAAATTGGGGCCGGTTGCGGCCTTTGTCCGACCGATAGGCGTTACAGTCGCACTGATGCTTGCAGCCTATGGCCTCGCCTCGCTTGGCACCACATTCTGGCGATCATATCAGCGTCATCAGGATTATACGGCTTCGACGCATCCCGATCGCAGCATCTTCGAAATATTCGTGAAGCCGTCGCTTCCCAAGGATGCGGTCGATCTTGTCGTGCGCGATGTCGATGGCAAGCTGCGCCAGGTCGCGGCGTCCAAGTCAGATGCGGACGCTTTCGTCAACGAAACGATCCTCATGCTCGATGACGAGCGTGATCGGATCAAACGCGCAGCGGACGCAGACATCGATCGATTGTTTGACAATGCCTTCGCGGACAGGGAGCAGGCGGTTGATGCGTATGCGGATTGGTTCTTTGAATGGAAGCGCTCTTATATCGTCCTGAAAGAGTCGCTTGCTTCCGCGGCCACACGATTTGTGGAGGCCGGCGAATATGAAAGTCTGGGCGAGGCCGTTGAACGTGACCTCAAGGACTACTTTATGCGCCATTACAAGGATCAGGTCTTGAAACCCGATCTGCGCGACCGCAAGATTACCGAAGGGCTCGAGACACTTGTGCGCCGGTCTCACGAGAGCTATCGGCGCGTGATCGCCAATGGCGACATGCGGTTGCAGCTGTTTCTCGCCAAGCACACACAGCATTTGGCCGACATTCCCGCCAACGAAAAACTGACCGATACGAAGCTCGACTGGGACGCGCAGAAGTGGAAGGCGCCGACGTACCTGATGGAAGACCGGGCCTTCGACGGTATTGCGGGCATTGGGGTTGCCGCAGGTAGTGGCACCGTGGGTGCGCTGGTTCTTGGTCCGGCGATGAACCGGGTCATGGCGCGCACATTTGGAATGCTGTCGCGCCGTTTCGTCACCTCCTTCGGCGCGCGTCTCGCACTTGCCGAACAGGGCGCGGTGGCCGGAACAGTGGTGCAGCCGGCCGGTGGTCAGGTTGTTGGCGCGGTGGCCGGTTTGCTGGTCGGTGTCGCGGCAGACTATTTCATCAACGAGGCGCAGAAAGAATTTAACCGCGACAAGTTCGTGGCCTCGAACCAGGAAGCGCTGGATGCCACGATCTATGCGTGGAAATCCAGGCTCAAGGGTAATGTGAATTCGGCAATCGACCGTTGGTTCGATGACGCGCGCAACGGTGTTGTTCTGGCAAAAAACTAGCCCCGATCTTCTTGTTTTCGGGCCAACAGAGAATGCGGCGTCCTATTTGGCCTATTTTGTAGCACGTTGATTTTTGATCTCTTTTCGCAAGGCGCGTACTTCCTTCAATATTTCATCGATTTCGGCTCTGGTTGATTCCTGATCAGCTTCCAGCTCAGCCTCATGCTGGGTCTGCATGGCGTCGACAATGATGCCAATAAACAGGTTGAGCACTGTGAAGCTCGTGATCAGGATAAAGGGCACAAAAAAGGCCCAAGCCCAGCTATGCACTTCCATGACGGGCCGGACGATACCCATCGACCAGCTCTCCAAGGTCATGATCTGGAACAGCGAATAGGCAGACTCGCCGATGGTGCCAAACCATTGCGGGAAATCGGCACCGAACAATTTGGTCGCCATTACAGAGAAGACGTAGAACACCAGACCGAGCAGCGCGACGATGGAGCCCATGCCGGGGATCGCGTGGAGCAGTCCGCCGACGACGCGACGCATGGACTTGATGGCTGAGATGAGCCGCAACGCACGGATGATGCGCAGTGCGCGCAGAACCGACAGATTGCCGGTCGCAGGGATCAATGCGATGGCGACAACACTGAAATCGAACAGGCTCCAGGGATCGCGCCAGAATTGGGCCCTGTGCACAAATATGCGCACGGCGAGCTCAACCACGAAGATTCCCAGAATAATGTGGTCGGCCATCTTCAGCACGGGTCCAGCCACTGCCATCGCCCTGCCACTGGTCTCCAAGCCCAAGATCGCCGCATTGAGCACAATAATCAGCATTATGAAACGCTCGGTCTGTGGACTGTCGATAATCGGCGCGAGGCGTGCGCGTAGGCTTGAAGAGGATGTCATTTTGGTGGGGTGCGTCATTTCTGAGTTTGGAAGACGGTTTGTGACGGATAGCATGAACGTGGCTGTTGCCCACTAAAATAGTATCGGTCCAGGCACCATTCTACCCCCTCAGACGTCGGGCGAGGGATGAACATTTCTCCCGCTTTCAGCCACAATAATGTTAAACTGACGACAGTCAGTATGTCGGCAGCGTGGAAGCGCGAATATAAATGACCAAGTTGGAGAAAAAACGCGACGAGCCAGCAACCGCCACGTCCCTTCGTGATGCAATTCATCTCGCGCGCGTTCAGGAAGCCGAAGACCTGGACAAATCAGTTGACCGCCGCAGCATCGAAATGGCCCGGCTTGAGGTTCTACATGCTTCCGTAGAGCATGTTTTCGATGACATTCCGATCGAGGACGACCGCTTTGCTCTCGCCCTGGTGCCGAGTAAACCGGCGCGTTTGTGGATCGACATCATGACCTATGTGGCGATGGACAATTCAGGCGAGATCTACCGGATGATCCGCAACGAAGGTACAGGCCGCCGCGTGTTGGTTGAGACCGACGACGTTGGCGTCATGGCAGGACGCATCACGGAATATGTTGCCCATGAAATTGTCACTCGAGAGCGGCAAGCGGCTGGCGTCTCCTATGACAGGATCTTCACTCGATCCAGGTCCAATAGCCGACCATGGCTGGTTATTGCCGCCTTCACAATCGGCGTTCTTACCGGTGTGGCGGGGCTCCTGTCTTACGGCCTGCCGATCACCCAATAATCATGCGCCGCTCAAGCTCGGCAATAGGTCCATCGATGGTTTCCAGCCCGCGTGCGATCATTTCGCAATTCCAATGTTTTTCGCTTTGCCAGATGCGGAAGAGATAGTAGCGGGCTAGATGGCCCGGTTTTGCATCTGCCGATGAAGCCGATGGGGCGCCGATAACTGGTGCCGGGGGCGTGCTGGCAAGGGTGTCAATCGCATGAATATGGCGGTGCCCATAAAGTACGAGTTCCGCGCCATTTTCCAGCAAAACTGCCTCCAGCTCCTTTACGTCATCCAGCCCTCTCCGCTTGCTTGAAAGCCCTGGCAACGGAGGATGATGGACCATGACAACGCGGAAGAGATCATCTTTCTTGAGGTCGCTCAGGGAACTACGGAGAGCGGAAATTTGCGTCGCTCCCAACCTACCCGATGCAAAGAACGGCGGTTTCGGCACGGCGGAAGAAAGCCCGATGAGCGCAATGCGTCCCATTCGCCTGACATAGGGAAAACTGTCAGGCCCTGGAGCCTGTTTCTGCAATTGTGACACATCACTGCACATGTAGTTGGACCACAGACCAGTTCCGGTCCGATGGTCCGACACCACATATGCGTCATGGTTTCCTGGAACGACGCTGACGTGTTCGGGCGCACCCAATGATTTGAGCCAGTCAAGGGCTGGACCGAATTCCCCAGGAAGGGCGAGATTGATGAGGTCACCGCCGACCGCAATATGATCGGTTTTCTGCGCGAGCAAATCAGCGGTAATTGCGTCCAGGATGCTCCGGTCATGCACCGCCTTGCGGGACAGCTGCCAATTGATGTACCCGAAGAGGCGCTTGCTTGCGAGCTCACCTATGGTGGGTTTGGGCAGCGGGGCGATGTGCGGGTCTGATAGGAAGGCAAGGGTGAACATGGGTGCTGTGATTCCTGCGGATATGATGGCGGCAGTCTTCTCCACACGGCCCAAACGGGCAACGCCCTTTTATCGTTGCGGCTGGCGGCCTTGACAAGCCGGGGACCTCAAATGACGAAAAAGACGATTTCCGGCATACTTGTCAGAAGGGTTCTGAGACCCTGGTGGCGTCTGACACGCGGGCTAACACTCGGCGCTCAGGGAGTTGTTATTGATGCGGAAAAGCGCGTTTTGCTTGTCCGGCACGGATACAGGCAGGGCTGGTTTTTTCCTGGTGGCGGCGTCGAGCGATCTGAATCCCTCGTGACGGCGCTTGAACGCGAGTTGGATGAGGAAGCGGGTATCGTACCGACCGCGCCAGCCGATTTGCATGGTGTATTCGAGAACGGCGCCAATTTCCCGGGGGATCACATCGCAGTCTTTCTCGTGCGTGAGTGGGAACGGACTCATGTGCCGAAGCCCAACGCGGAAATCGCCGAGCAGGATTTTTTCAACCTGGATGATATGCCTGAGGGAACCGACGGTGGTACCAGAAGGCGGCTCGCCGAAATATTCAGCGGCGCTGCCTTGTCGGAAAAATGGTGACGGTGATTTTCTGTTGCCTAGCCAAACCGTTCCCGATCATGCGGCACGGAATAGTCGATTTCAGGCCCTAGCGGAACAATACCGGTAGGATTGACCGTTCCATGGGAGCCGAAATAATGCCTTTTGATATGCGGGAAACTGACCGTTTCCGCGACGCCTGGAAGCTGGTAGAGCTCCCGCAAGTAGTTTGAGAGGTTCGGGTAGTCGGCAATACGGCGCAGATTGCATTTGAAATGCGCTACATACACGGAATCAAATCGCACAAGTGTGGTGAACAACCGCCAGTCCGCTTCCGTGATCCCGGTTCCAGCGAGGTAACGCTGTCTCGAAAGCCTGTCTTCCAGCATATCAAGGGTTTCGAACAATGCGACAACAGCTTCCTCATGCGCGTCCTGGCTTGTCGCGAAGCCTGCCTTGTACACGCCATTGTTCACGTTTGAGTAAACAATCGCATTGATCTCGTCGATGTCGGCGCGCTGATGTTCCGGATAGTAGTCTCCTTCCAACGCCCCGACATCATCGAATGCTGAATTCAGCATCCGGATGATTTCCGAGGATTCGTTGCTGACAATGGTGTTGCGCTCCTTGTCCCAGAGCACAGGTACCGTTACGCGGCCTGTATAGTCCGGGTCGGCCTCAAGATAGACTTCATAGAGTCTTGTTTTCCCGAGAACCGTATCGGGTGTCGCGCCTTCAGCACTTGCATCAAATACCCAACCTTGTTCACCCATCTGGTAGTGCACGACATCGACGCTGATCGCATCTTCAAGACCCTTCAGCTTGCGAAAAATAAGTGTGCGATGCGCCCACGGGCAGGCGAGCGACACATAGAGATGATACCGGCTGGGGCTGGTTTTAAAACCCGGATTGCCCGAAGGGCCAGCAACCCCGTCGGCTGTAATCCAGTTCCGGAACTGCGATTCCTGTCGCTTGAACCGGCCGCTGGTGGATTGTGTGTCATACCACCGATCGCGCCACTCCCCGTCTACAAGTAAACCCATGATATCTAAGTGCTCTTAGCTGCTTATTGGGCAGATTGTGCGTCAAGAAGCTTCTCCGATACGCCGACCAGAATAGACAATGCGATGCCTTCCCCAGCCTGTTCGAGCTCGGCAAGGGTCGGGTAGGTCGGAGCCACGCGGATATTGCGGTCGCGGGGGTCGCGTCCGTAGGGAAAAGTTGAACCGGCAGGCACCATGGCAATGCCTGCTTTGTTAGCCAGGTCGATGACACGCGTCGCACAACCGTCGTCCACATCTACGCTGATGAAATAGCCGCCTTCCGGCTGAGGCCAGGTTGCGGCACCGGTTCCAGCAAGACGCCTGTCGAAAGCCGTGTATATGGCCTCAAACTTGGGCGCAATCACTCCTCGATGGCGCTCCATCAACTGATCGAGGCCGGCTGGATCTTTCAGGTATTGGACGTGGCGAAGCTGATTGAGTTTGTCTGGTCCGATGGTACGTTTCTGCAATCGGGCGCTGAGCCACGCGATGTTCGCGGGCGAAGATGCATACAACGCGAGGCCGCCTCCGCCAAATGTGATCTTGGACGTAGAGCCAAAGACAAAGGGCCGGTCCGGATTTCCCGCCTTCTCGCACACTTCCAGAACATTGAGAATCTTTCGTCGTGGCACTGTGAGGTTGTGCAGCGCATAAGCGTTATCCCAGAACAGGCGGAAGTCCTCGGCGCCGGTTTTCATGGTCGCGAGGCGGCGGACCGTTTCGTCACTATAGGTCTCGCCGGTCGGGTTGGAGTATTTCGGCACACACCACATGGCCTTTACCGATGGATCGGCGGCGAGTTCCTCTACTGCGCCCATATCCGGACCCTCGCCCGTCAGTTCCACCGGAATCATCTCTATGCCGAAATCTTCGCAAATGGCGAAGTGCCGGTCGTATCCGGGAACCGGGCATATGAACTTTGTGCCTTTGGTCTCCTCCCATGGCGCATCGCTACCGGGAACACCCTTGAGCAGCGCAAAGACAATGCAGTCATGCATAAGCGCGAGGCTTGAATTGTTGCCCGCGATGATCTGTTCGGCCGGCGCGCCGAGCGTTTCGCTGAAGAGTTCTCGTACTTCCTTTATGCCCTGAACACCGCCGCCATAGTTGCGGGCGTCGGTGCCGTCTGCCAGGTGATAATCGACATTGTCAGGAAGCCGCAGCAGAGCATTGGAAAGATCAAGCTGTTGTGCTGATGGTTTGCCGCGCGTCATGTCCAGAGCAAGACCGCGCGCGCAAAAGGCATCGTAGTCGGCACGAATCCGCTCGTGAAACGCGCGCAGTTCGGACGTGGACATGTTCTGTAATTCGGTCATCGCAGGTATGAACGCGTGAGCGTCAACTAATGAGTTTCTGGGCGATAGACGTCACGTGATGGCCCTGAAAGCTCGCCAGGTTCAGTTCCTTTTGGCTTGGCTGCCGGGTTCCGTCGGTGCCTGTTATGGTTGCGGCACCGTAAGGAGAACCGCCCCGGACCTCTGAAACGTCTGCCAAGTCAGGCGCCGAATAGGGCAGGCCTACAATAACCATGCCGTGGTGAATCAACGTATTGTAGAGCGAGGTCAGGGTCGTCTCGTTGCCCCCACCAGTGCTGCTTGCAGTAAATCCGCTGCCTACTTTGCCTATGAGTGCCCCTTGCGCCCACAATCCTCCGGTCTGATCGAGAAAGTTGCGCATTTGCGAGGACATATTGCCAAAGCGCGTCGGCGTACCGAATATGATGGCATCGAACTCTGCCAGATCATTCGGATCAGCAATATTGGCCGGCTGATCGACCTTCATGCCCGACGCGGCCATGGCTTCCGCCGGCATCAGTTCGGGCACCCTGCGCACCTGCACCTCCGCGCCCTCGACCGCACGGGCTCCGGTTGCCACCGCGTAAGCGAGGGTTTCCACGTGACCGTAGGAACTGTGATAGACGATCATGACTTTGGGTGCGCGTGCCATGTGCCGTTCTCTTGAGAGCCGCCATCAAGAATCTCAGCACAGCTTAAACCATGGATCGCCCACAGGCGAAACATCAATGTCGCTATGCTTTGACGAAGTTGTGCAATTTTGTCTAGCGGCCTTCCCGGAACCAGGCAAGAGATAGGGCGCCGAGCAGGACTGCAAGCGCAATGAGGCCCGAGAAAAGCGGAATGAGCCTGACACCACGCGTGACGTACGCATCGCGCTTTTTGAAACCCATCCAGTCTGAACCATGCATGAGCCGCCCTGAGCGCAACATGGTGATGCGCGGCAAGCTCACGTCAGCTGCGACCTTTCCTGTCCAGAATGCGCCGCCACCGGTTTCCTGGAGAATGGGTTGCAGATGCTCAACCGTCGCATTGAGCGTGGAGAGTTCCTTGGAGTTCATTTGCCCCACATGCGCGACTGCGCGCAACTCGCCGGATTTGAGGCGGTAAACGCCGTGATCCTGAACATTGAGCACCTTGCGCCAGTGGCCGGGACTGGTCTCCTCCAGTTCCACACTCTGAATTTCGCCGCTTGGCAATGTCAAATCGACGGAGTCAACCGTGTCCTTCATGGAGCGGCGCTCTATGGTGAGTGTGCTGTTCTCGCCTGAAGCGAGCAGGACATCTTCCTCGAGGTCAGGCTCCTTCATGAGCCAATGTGCAAGACGGCGCAGAAGCGCTGTATATGGTCCGCCACCCTCATAGCCGCGTGCCCACAACCAGGCGTGATCCGAAAGGAGCAGCGCCACACGACCTTCTTTTATCCTGTTGAGAATCAGCAATGGTTTGTCCTGGGGGCCCTGCATCAATACGTCGCCCTCGGTATCCTCAGTCTCGATCAACCGGAACCACCGGCCCCATTTTGGCGCAGCGGACGAATCGTCGCTTAACCCCCTGGTGACGGGGTGCCGATCACCGGTTTTCGTAACGGCTGGACGGTACGACTGCTCGATCAGCCGGCCTGTCGGCGCCGCGGGAAGCACATGGGCAAGGGGCGTGCGATAAAGACTTGTTGGCGAGGCATAGCGCTGGCCTGCCGCGACAAGCACCGCGCCGCCATTTTCGACATACTGCGCCACGTTGTCGAGATAGAGCAGTGGCAGCACCCCGCGGCGGTGATAGCGGTCAAAGATGATCAGGTCGAACTCTTCGAGTTTCTCGGAGAAAAGCTCACGCGTGGGGAATGCGATCAGCGAAAGCTGGTTAATGGGCGTACCATCCTGTTTTTCTGGCGGGCGCAAAATGGTGAAATGAACCAGATCTACCGCGGCGTCAGATTTGAGCAGATTGCGCCACGTCCGCTCGCCCGCATGCGGCTCGCCAGAGACCAGCAACACGCGCAAATTCTCGCGCACGCCCTCTGCGGCGATTACCGCCTTGTTGTTGGCGGTCGTGAGCTCGCCAGGAGCCGCTTCGACTTCCAGTTCGACGATATTCAGTCCCGCATGCGGAAAGCGGACAGGGACATTCACGGTCTCGCCAGGTCGGACGCGGCGGATTTCTTCGGTTTGGTCTCCCCAGCGTATCGTCAGATCGACGCTGGCACCGCTATTCTTACCCGGATGATCGACGACACGAATCTCGGCATTCTGTTCGCTATCGACGATGCCAAAGCGTGGTGCACGCACAATCTCCAACCTGCGGTCGAATTCGTCCGATTTGCCGGTCAGCACCGAGTGTACGGGAACCTCCAGGCCGAAATCCTTGGCGTTGGCAGGTACGTCATGAATCTGACCATCCGTTACGAGGACCACACCAGCCAGGCGGTCAGGAGGTATATCGGCAAGTGTCTTGCTTAGATCGGTAAACAGCAACGTCCCGTCCTGCTCGTCTCCGGTTGTCAGTGGCGCTGTGACCCACCGTACCTCCAGATTAGGGACTGCCTCCAGCTTTTCGGCGAGATGTATGCGCACGGCTTCGCCCGCATCCTCGCGGCCGGCAAAACGCTGGCTTGCGCTCTTGTCCATGACAACGACAGCAATATTCGTCAGTGGCTCGCGATCCTCCTGACGCAGGCTCGGATTGCCCAATGCCAGCAGGAGCAGAGCAAGGGCGCCAATGCGCAACAGCGCGCCGCGCGTACGGTTCCATAGCAGCAGAGCCGCAAGCACAACCCCAATCCCGCCCAACACATAGAGTGCTTCGAGCGGCAGGAGAGGGGAGAATTCGATCATCCAATTCATGGTTTCAGACCTGCTTCCCCGCCATTACTGCCCAAGCCGTTCAAGCAGGGCTGGCACATGGACCTGATCGGCCTTGTAGTTGCCGGTGAGCGCATACATCACAATGTTGACGCCGACACGGAATGCCATTTCGCGCTGCACTTCGCCACCTGGAACAACCGGAAACAACGCGCGATTATTGTCGTCGAGCGCCCAGGCGGAAGCCAAGTCATTCGACGTGATCAGAAGTGAGCTAACGCCATCAGTACGCCGGGCGCGACGGGATTTATCCGCTTCGTTGGAGGGGGTGGCTTCTACCCACAGTGCGCCGCCATCCCAACGGCCAGGGAATGATTGGAGCAGGTAAAATGCTTTCGTCAGCACGTGGTTTTCCGGCACAGGTTCAAGCGGCGGCACGTCAAGCTCGCCCACAAGTCGCGCCAGTGCGGTTGAACCTGGCCCCTGCACAGCCGAACCTGAGGGTAGCGCGCTTTGATAATCGCGGGTGTCAAAAATGATCATACCGCCCTGCTTCATGTAGGCGTCGATCTTTGCCAGCGTTTTCTCTGAGAGCTTTTTCGCATTATCCGGAACGGGCCAGTATAAAAGCGGGTAGAAGGCAAGCTCGTCTGTATCCACATTGACGCCCACTGGCTCCGCCGGCTCGATGGCAGTGCGTGCTTTCAGGACACGGCTTAGTCCGGTCAGGCCCGTGAGACTGACCTGGTCAATGCTTGGATCTCCGGTGACTACGAATGCAAGGCGCGTACTGAGTGTCGCGTCAAGCGCCTTCTTGTCGTCTTGAGGATCACTCTGCTGGGCGTCGAGCGGTTGTGCCATGAGCGAGAGCGCAACGGCCACAACAGTGAACACAGCCGTCGCACCCCGTGCAGCGGCTATCATGCGTGCGCCTGCCGAGAACATCAGCACTGCGATCATGTCAGCGAGAAAGATCATTAGGGCTGCCCCGAGCAGCCAGGGTTTAAGCTGAAGTGCCGCCTGCACGGTGTATTCGATCTGCTGTCCTTGCGATGAAAGGCCAGGCAAGGGCTTGAGGATAGTCTGGGGGCGCATAAGGTTCAATGCGCGCGTGGTACCGGCTGGTCCGTAATATCCAGGCGGGTGCGACGGACTCACTCTGGCGTCTTCAAGCTTCGCTGCTTCAATTGGTGCGACGGCAGGAAGCGGTGATACGAGGCGACCGAATCCGTCAAGAACCTGCCGGGGGGCAAGCAATCCCGTCGGCTTCCGGGGTGACGCATCGCCAGCAAGTGCGCCCCCAGATCCCTTTACCCCGCCGGATGTGATGACCGATCGCTCGGTGATCCGACGGAGCATCTCGACGAACAAGCCGGATATGGGCAGGTTCGACCAATCGGAGTTGGCGGTAATGTGAAACAGAACCAGCCAGCCGTCGCCACGCCGAGCGGCGCTCACTAATGGTGTGCCGTCCTTGAGTTGCGCCCAGACTTCCGCTCGCGGACCCGCCGAAGGGTCGGTCAGAACCTGCCGGCGGACTGTCACATCTGGTGAGACTTCCAGACCGTGGAACGGGCTCGATTCTTCGAAAGGAGCCAGCTGCTGCGGTGTGCTCCATGACAGTGAACCGCCAAGCGTGCGTCCGCCGCGCCTGAGTGCCGTCGGCAAGAGCTGGTCCACGTTTTTCTCAAGACGCGGCCCGGAAAAACGTATCAGCGTACCGCCGCGATCAACCCAGGATTCGATGGCCTCCAAAGAGCCGGGAACAAGTTTGCCAATATCGGCGAGCACCAGCACAGAGGGGTCTCTTGTCAGAAGTTCCTTGACGTCTGAGGAGATATTGCTGCCGTTGGCTGTCACCACCTCGGCGAAGGGGGTCAGGGCGCGCTCGACATAATAGACGGATGAGAGGAGCGGCTGGGCAAGTTCCTGTGCATCGCCGGATATCACACCTACGCGCCGCCAATGGGACCGGGCGTCCAGCAAATATACGGCTCCGGCGGATGTTTCGCCGCCTATTTCCAGTCGGGCGATCTGGTTGCGTATTTCAAGCGGCAGATCGATTTTTGCGTCAGCTGAGTCCGCGCCTACGGCAAGCGTAAAGGGAACTTCGCCCAGCTGCTCGCCACGCGCGGTATAGGCAAGGACGCTTCCTGACCTGCTGGTTGTTCCGGCACTCAACACCTGCGCCATCAGCGCACCTTTTTCGCCAGTGCTGGCGCGGAGCGCAAGCGCGGCCTGAAGGCCCGCCGGTGTTGCTATTGCCAATCCGGCGTCACCGCCTGCAAGGCCTGAAAGTGTTTTTGCGAAAGCCGGTGCATGACCATAGTCGAGGCCATCGGTCAGCCACACGATGGTACGGGCTTCCTCACCTCTGAAATCGTTGAGCAGTTTTTCCGCCAGCCGTGGCCGCTCGGGATTGAACGGCAGAGGCTGCAGGCTTGCGGCAGCTTCGCGCGCCTTCTGAGGCCCCATTGCTGTCAGACGGACATCCCCCCGCCCGGCGGTGCTTGCCAGCATGATCGGGCGCGAGTCGCGTTCCGCGCGCGAAATATATGTGTCAATGAGGTTTTGCCGTGCACGCCACTGGCTGGCAGCAGCCCAGCCATTATCAACTACAATAAGCACTGGACCTGATCCGGGAAGGGCATCACGGTCGGGATGAAGGACAGGCCCCGCGAGTGCGGCTATGAGGAGCGCGGCGAGCGCCATGCGCATTGCCGTCAGCCACCATGGGCTGTGTGCTGAGGTCTGTTCAGAGTCCTCCAGGCCTTTAAGCAGGCGCGTTGGCGGAAACACGATCCGTTGGGGACGTGGCGGCGTAAGCTGCAACAGCCACCAGATGGCGGGTAGCGCGATGAGTGCAGTCAGCACCCAGGGCTGCATGAAGCCGATCGGCCCAAGCGTCATCATGGCTTAGTCTCCGCCGATACATCGCCTTCCAGTCCTTCTGTGGAAGGTCGATAGCGATAATCATGCTCAAGACCGGCGAGTCTGGCGTGAAGAGCGAGCAGGGCTTCCTCCGCCGGCCGATCAGTATGATGTACGAGCAGTGACCACTCGAGCCGTCGCAGGGCATCGTTCAATTCTCTGCGATGCAGCGTCAAACGTTCATGATAGCGCTCGCGCAAACTTTCCGCGCGGCCAGCGATCATACGCTCACCGTTCTCCGCGCCGGTGAATTCCGTGCGACCCCGATATGGCAAGGATTCCTCTGCAGGGTCAAGAATCTGGACGAGGTGCCCGCGCACACCTTGCAAAGCAAGTTGCTCCAGGCGCGGCACAAGTTCATCGACCGGCTCAAGAAAATCTGAAAACAGTAGGCATTCTGAAAACTCCCCGAGCGCCGCAGCTGGAGGCAGGCTGTCCTGCTCAAGGCTGGTATCATTGGTTCGGCGGGCAATAGACAGCGCAAGTTGCGTTACTGCCAGCCGGCCTGCGCGCGCGCGGCCGCCGATGAACCCAATTCGCTCGCCACCGCGTACAAGCAGGTCACCGGTCGCGAGGGCGAGAATGATGGCTCGGTCAATCTTTGAGGTCTGGGAAAGGTGAGAACGAAACGCCATGGACAGGGACATGTCCACCCACATCCAGGCGGTATGTGCGGCTTCCCATTCACGCTCACGAATATACAGATGGTCGGAACTTGCCGACCGGCGCCAGTCGATCGTTTCCGCCGCGTCGTTATCTTCAAAATGACGAAACTGCCAGAAGGTCTCGCCGGGGCCGCGTCGCCTGCGTCCATGAATGCCATGCGCAACCGTATGTGAAACCCGTCGAGCTGCGACCAATAGGGATGGAATTCGCTCGGCCAGGGCGTAGGCGTGCGTCTCCAGTTCATGGAGTGGAGATGTGGTCTTGCTGTCCGCGATTGGTGCCACGGCTGAGGGTTATCCCAGCCGGCTCGTCAGCGAGTCGATGACGGATTGCATGGTAATGCCCTCTGCGCGCGCCGCGAAGGTTAAGGCCATGCGGTGTTTCAGGATTGGATCAGCAAGGGCGACAACATCATCTACAGATGGTGCCAGCCGCCCGTCAATTAACGCCTTGGCGCGGACCGCGAGCATCAACGCCTGGCTGGCACGTGGTCCTGGTCCCCATGCAATCTGCTCATTGATTGCGTCTTCGGCATCTGCGCCAGGCCGGGCAGAACGCACAAGATTCAGTATGGCGTCGACGACTTTTTCGCCAACGGGAATCTGGCGCACGAGACGCTGGGCAGCCATCAAATCAGTCTCGTTGAGAATGGCTTTGGGACGGGCTTCTTCCGTGCCGGTGGTCGCAAACAGCATGCGCCGCTCCGCAACCAGGTCCGGATAATCGATGTCGATTTGCAGCAGGAAGCGGTCGAGTTGCGCTTCAGGCAGGGGATAGGTGCCTTCTTGCTCAAGGGGGTTCTGCGTGGCCAGTACATGGAATGGATGCGGCACGGGGTGATTCACACCAGCCACTGTGACGTTATGTTCCTGCATGGCTTGCAGCAACGCCGATTGGGTCTTGGGGCTTGCCCGGTTGATTTCATCGGCCATCAGCAACTGGGTGAAAACCGGGCCCTTCAGGAAACGGAACGACCGTTTTCCGCGGCTGGTCTCCTCAAGCACTTCAGAACCAACGATATCGGATGGCATAAGGTCCGGAGTGAACTGAATTCTCTTATTGTCCAGCCCCAGCACCGTGCCAAGTGTCTCGACAAGACTGGTCTTGGCAAGGCCAGGCACACCGATCAGCAATGCGTGTCCGCCGGCAAGCAGGGTGATGAGAGTAAGCTCAATGACCCTGTCCTGGCCGAATATCACAGAAGCTGCAGCCTTGTGGACACGGCCTATTTTTTTGCCGGTGTCTTCCAGGCGTTCTTCGAGTTTTTCGTCAGTTTGACTTAGTGCGCTCATGGTGATGAATATAATGCCGAAACGGAAAGTTCGAAACAGTTTGCCGCTGAATTAGGTCACAATCATGTTAGGGCCGCAGGCCGTTGCGGCGCGGCCAGTGTCGGCGTTTCACAATACTTTTGCAACTCGGACCCGACCGTGCGACGGGCAAACGCTTTTGCTGCAGGACGACAGGCGATGACACTGCCACAGTCAAGCGAAACTGACGCATTTTCCATCGCCGACCTGCGCCGCAGGGCACATGGTGTTCTAACTGCGCCTGATCAAAGGGTTACGGCGGCAATTGATGTTGCCGGGCGTTACGATTTTGAACTCAATCCTGAGCTTGCCGGGCTGAGTGAAGTTGAAGAAAAAAGACCGGCGGCCGTGCTAATTCCGGTCCTTGAGCGCAATAATGAGGCGTCGGTTCTGTTTACGCAAAGAACCGATGACCTGCCGACTCACGCGGGACAAATATCGTTTCCCGGCGGTAAGATGGATGCCGGCGACGCCAATGTTATCGAAACGGCCTTGCGGGAAACGTCGGAAGAGATCGGTCTCGACCCGGGATATGTAGAACCTGTGGGGTTTCTGGAGGATTACATTACGTCAACCGGCTACCGTATTTCACCGCTCGTTGCCGTCATCAGGTCCGGTTATTCTCTCACGCCGGATTGCAATGAGGTTGCCGATGTCTTCGATGTCCCGCTGAGTTTTCTGATGAACGTGCAAAACCATGAAATCCACTCACGCGAATGGCGCGGCACCAAGCGTCAATTCTATGCCATGCCTTACGGTGAACGCTTTATCTGGGGTGCCACGGCTGGCATGCTGCGCAATCTGTATGAGTGGCTGTACAGGGCGGAGACATCCATATGATTCGCGTTTTACTGGCTATATTCGGTATGTTTTTCCTGCCGTTTTTTCTCTACGCTGCATACGTGTTCGTTAGAGACCACGGTGAATTGAAGAAGAATTTTCTTCAGGAGGCACCTGTCAACTGGCTAGCGGTCGCGGGCACCATCCTTGCCGTTGGTACTCTAGCGAGGCTCGTCTCAACAGACATTATCGAATATGAGAGCAAACAGCGCGCGACGGGCGAGACCTCTAGTACACAGACACCCGGACGCAGTCCGTAAACCGCTGAATTCATTCCAGATCGGAGGGCTGACACGTCCTTGGCTCCTCGTGCCACATCAAGCCCGTATTCTGTAGCCGGCGCCGAATGGTTGACCTGGCCCGGCACGGTGCAGGTGTTTTCTGCTCTGTCCGCGCGGGGTCATGAGGCCCGTGCGGTTGGCGGCGCAGTGCGTGATACTCTGCTCGGGCGGCCAGTGCGGGATGTTGATTTCGCGACCGATGCACCGCCCGAAATCGTAACAAACCTTGCCGTTTCTTCGGGGCTCAAGGCAATACCCACGGGCATCGAGCATGGGACAATAACCGTCGTCGCCGACCATCGCGGCTTCGAAGTCACCACGTTGCGTAAGGACGTCGAGACGTTTGGACGCCGGGCGAAGGTTGCCTTTACCGACGATTGGGCCGCGGATGCAGGCCGCCGCGACTTTACAATCAATGCGCTCTACGCGGACGCGGATGGCACGGTGTTCGATCCGCTGGGCGTAATTTCAGACATCGACGCGCGCCACATACGGTTCATCGGGGAGGCACGCGATCGCGTGCGTGAGGACTTTTTGAGGATACTGCGCTTCTTCCGCTTCAATGCGGAGTTGGAAGCACAAGTCTTCGATGAGGAAAGCTTGTGGGCCTGTGTGCAGGAGCGCGGCGGTCTTGGCGGCCTTTCCGGCGAACGTGTCGCCGATGAATTGATACGTCTTCTGTGTGCACGTGGAGTAACGAGTGCGCTATGGAAAATGTACGACTACGGGCTTTTGGTCGACGTGCTGCGCGGTGTGCCCAATCTCAATCGACTGAAGCGTCTTGTTGCCATTGAAACGGAACGCAGCGGCAGCTCCGATGCCGTCCTTAGGCTGGGCATCCTTGGTGTCTCCGTAGCAGAAGACGCCGAAAGGCTCGCTAAAAACTTGCGGATGTCCAACGCTGACCGTGGTCGGCTCATGCAATTTTCTGAATTGCCGGACGTGACGATGGAGACAAATGATATCGACCTTGCCCGTGCGCTCTACCGGTATGGCCTCTCCGGCTGCCGCGACGCGGCACTCAAGGCGTGGGCGGCATCGCGCGCGCCGACTTCGGACACAGGCTGGCAGCAATTCATCTCTCGTGTTGAAGAAATGCCGGTTCCGGAGTTTCCGCTGCAAGGTTCCGATCTCATTGCGCTTGGCATGGCCGAGGGGCCTGCCATGGGAGACCTGTTGAGGCGTCTTGAAACGCATTGGCTAGAGAGGGGAACTGCGGCCACCAAGCGCGCGTTGCTGGATATGGCCCGTGGTTTGATCGAGACCTCGACCGGCAAGACACGAAAGCACAACAGTGACGAATGAGCCGACGCTAGCAGCACTGATGTGTTGCTGCCAACACAATGATATAGCGTTGTAAATTTGATCAGGAGTGCCGTTCTGAGTTAGCATTTCATCCTGTCTTGAGCGAATCACTGACAAGGAGTTCTGTGAATGGCAGATCAGGATTTTTTGCACCAGCTAAGCGGACACAGCCTGACCACCGCAGAAATCCTCTATCGATTGCCAGACCATCCGGCGCTCATTCAGTCTTATGTCTGGCAGGATTACGATATTGCTCCGGCCTTTCCCAAACTCTCCGATTTCCTGAAGTTCTGGAGCGAGAGCCTCGACGGTCCGCTCTTCAAGGTTCGTGTCGCGCACAAACGCTTGCTGTCGCCAAGGGAAGTCCAGTTTTTCGATGGTGAGTTCCGGCTGAACTAAGCCTTCTCGTGCGGGGTCAGCCGTAGCCGGTTCATCATGGCTTGATGTTGATCCGGAAATATCTGGTCTTGTTGTATGAGCGGCCGCCCTGGCTGCGGTAGTAATCAAATGCGAGGTCGACCCGTCCGGCCTTTTTCGCGTTGACCGCCACGTTCAGGACGCTTTGCCTCTTGAAGAAAAAGGAGCGGCCTTTTTGTGCCATCAGCCAGCCGATCGGGTCCACGGTAACGAGATTGACGCCGCTGCTTTGCGCCGGGTTGAAGCGCCACTTGTACCCGACATCGGGATTGCCCGGCAGTTTCAGGAAAAGCAGTTCGCCAACGCGCGTCTCGTGTGTCTGTTCTATCTCACGCGATTTTTCCGCGTGCACGGTGCCAGTGCCGGTCAGTAGGATGACCAGAGCAAGAACGGCAGGCAAGCGGGGCATGCGCACCTCCTTGTGCGGCTGATCGGTACAGCAATCATGATTGAAGATGGTTAGCGGTCGGTAAAGCCTTGCACTGCGTCAGGCGCGCGGTATTTGCTCAGCGCACAATCGCAAATTCTATTGACTGTTTTTCGTGTCGCGAATGCGCGATAGAGTGGATTGTTGGTCCTGACAAGGAGGTGCTCATGTGGCGCTGGCTCTCGATCTTTTTCTTAGGCGGCGTACTTGGAGCGGGTTTCGGCGTTGCCCTGGGTTTTTTCCTTTTTCCATATGTGTTTCCACCACCAGAAGCGATGGAACAGCTCACATCAGCTGAAAAGACAGGATTGATTTCCGAGGGCACGTTCATTCACGCCAATCCGAGTGATCCCGTGCACTACGGCAAAGGACAGGTCAGCGTTTACAAGAAGACCGTGTTTCTGAACGACAATTTCGAGGTCGGGCCCGGGCCCAAATTTCATGTCTATCTGGTGCCAAAGGCAGACATTCGCTCATCAAGCGATCTTTCGGATGTAATGTTTGTCGACCTTGGCCGCCTGCGAAGTTTCAAGGGCAGCCAGAAATACGCCATTCCAGCCGGCCTCGACCTTGCGAAATACAAAAGTGTGGTGATCTGGTGCGAGAAGTTTTCTGTCCTGATTTCACCCGCCGACCTGAAAGACGCCGCGAAAAGCTAGTTTGCCGGCCTACCTTTGGCGGCAATCGCGTTGTAACGTGCCAATAACCGCTCGGCGCGGATGGCGACGGGTACGTCCACCATCTTGCCGTCGATCGTGATGGCGCCTTTGCCTTGAGCTTGCGCTGCGGCATATTCGGACACCACACGGTTCGCCCAGTCCACCTCTTCTGCCGTCGGTGCAAAGCTCTCGTTGAGCAGCGGCACCATGTCCGGGTGGATGCAACTGGCACCCTCGAAGCCGAATTTGCGCGAGCGGGCAAGGACGGTCTTGACTGCATCAAGGTCGGTGTAGTCGGCGACCGTACCGAGAAATCCAAGTGGCATCACGCCCGCTTCGCGCGCTGCCATCAGACACATGAGCTTTGGGAGTTCCAGTGTTTCCGGATCTGGCGGAGCCTGCATTTCCATGGCGAAATCTTCACCACCCAGTGACATGGAGACAACGCGATCGCTGGAAGAAGCGATCTCCGCGGCGCGGCGAAGCGCGCCAGGGCTCTCTATCATTACTGACAAACCGATGGCGCCAGGGGGCATGCCGCGTTCGCTCTCCAGCTCCGATACCGTTTCGTCGATGAGCCGCAGATGATCCGGGCTTTCGGTCTTGGCCACGAACAGAGAACGCACGCCGTGTATGACCGCGGCCTCGAGATCGGCGACCGTCTCCCGCAGCGGACGATTGATCCGCACAGTGACGTCAGCGCCGGATTGCCCAACGCTTGCCACAGCAGCCGCCAGTGCGGCGCGCGCGGCCGGGCGTTCGGCTTCCGGTACCGCGTCCTCAAGATCCAGGATGATGGCATCGGCACCGCGTGTATGCGCCTTGTCGATAAAACGCTGATTGTTGGCGGGAACATAAAGAAGGGACCGCCAGATAGGCGCCGCCGGACCGGACAGTGTGGTCATTGGTTTTCCTCCCCACCGCCGATGATGCTGGCGGATCTGAGTTCAGCGCGGTCGGCTGCGTCAATTCCGATTGCATCCAGAAGATCATCCGTGTCCGCACCCACCCGCGGCGCAGGCTGACGAAGCGTCCCTGGCGTTTTAGACAGGCGCGGAACGACATTGTGCATTGGTGCTGAACCGATATCGGCGTCAGGCACTTCAACAATAAGGCCGCGTTCCAGAAAGTGCGGATCACGCGCCATATCACGGGGGTCGTAAATTGGTGAGCCGGTTATTTCCTCCCGCTCGAAGATTTCCATGACTTCGTCGCGCGTGCGTGCGCCAATCCATTCGGCCACCGCGCCATTGACCTCATCCTTATGACGAACGCGGTCCTGATTTGTCCTGTAGCGGGGATTGTCGATCATGTCGGCCCGGCCAATGACCCGGAACAACCGTTCCGCCATCGTCTGGATTGATGCCGAAAGCGCGATGTGGCTGCCGTCCCTGGTGCGGTAGACGTCGCGGGGTGCGGCGGTGTTGGAGGCGTTGCCCGCTCGTTCTTTGACCTTGCCGGTCATTTTGAGCACCATCGCTTCCGGCCCCATGATCGCATGCATGGCATCGAGCAGAGCCAAGTCCAGCACCTGGCCTTTTCCGCCATTCACCTCAACCTCGCGTAGGGCAACCATGGTGGCATAGGCGCCGGTCAGGCCGGACACCATATCGGCGAGCGCTAATGGCGGCAGCACGGGATCGCTGTCGGCAAAACCGTTGCGCGCAGCGAAGCCCGAGAGTGCTTCAACCAACGTGCCGAACCCCGGCCGCTCTCGATATGGACCCGTCTGACCAAAACCGCTGATGCGGACGATGACGAGTTCTGGATTGTGCTGATGCAGGATTTCCGGGCTGAGCCCCATTTCCTCCATCCGGCCAGGGCGGAAATTCTCCACCAGTACCTGTGCAGTCGGAACGAGCTTCAAAAGAATTTCCCGCGCCTTTTCATCGCGCAGGTTCAGCCCAATGCTCCTCTTGTTGCGGGAATAGACTTTCCATGTCGTCTCCACGCCGTCGTCGCCCCAGGACCTGAGCGGGTCGCCTTTGGCCGGATCTTCAATCTTGATGACCTCCGCCCCGAAGTCGGCAAGTTGCAGGGTGAGCATGTTTCCTGCGACGACGCGTGACAGATCGAGCACGCGAACACCCTCTAGGGGCCCCGCATTCGATGGATTGAACTGCTGCTTCGGGTAGGGTGATGGTTCAGCCATTTGGCCTCGATAGTCTTCCGCTGGTTTTCTTATAGGGTTGGCACTGGCGGCGGATGATAGACGCGCCGGGAACTTTCGCAAACCGGGGCATCCAAATGAATCGAGTCGAAAGATACGCAGCGGGTTTATACCGACTGCGCTTCCTTGTTGGGCGCGTGTTTCTGCCGGTTGAGTACCCGCTCACCGAACACCTTTTTCGGTGCGGAATCGCCGACTGTGTCCGGTCGGTTGGTTCGCACTGCACTCGGTGTGGCGTCAATCAGCTCTTCCACAATTCCGAGCAGGCTGTCTGCCGTCATTTTGGCCGGGAGGAACTCATTGGAGACGCAATATCGTCGGTGCACCTCCTCGGATACCGGCTGTCCGACGAAGCACATCGACCAGTCGGCGAAGCGTCATTTGGATATCGGCCGGGCATCAAGAATAACGGGGTCCACATGACGTGGATCTTTGGCAATACGGCAGAATGTTTCCGTGACGGCTTTGCGGTCGCCTTCAAGCACTTGCGCGAAGTAGACTTGATTGAATAACAGCGCACCGGTGACGCCCTGAGCCATATTGTTGCGTTTGGCAACTTGAAGAATATTCTTCAGTTCAGCGCGCAGCTTGGGATCGTCCGAGTTTGCGGCCGCATTCCTTGAATAGTAAATAAGACGAAACAGATACATCGATTCCGAACCTTCAGGCGCTCGCAAAATCTATACCTATGCGGTGTAAATGAGGGTAATAGGACCTGTTGGTTTTCCCGATGCCCGCAATGGGGTAGTGGGATGGGATCTGCAGCTTGCACCAGTTTCAGGAGGATGCCGTGGCGAAAGACTTGTATGAAGTCCTCGGTCTGAAGAAGGGAGCCTCTGAGGAGGATATCCGCAAGACCTATCGCAAGCTCGCAAAAAAGTTTCATCCCGACCTCAACCCCGGCGATACGGCGGCGGAGGAGAGTTTCAAGGAGATTTCAGCGGCGTTCGCAATACTGGGAGATGACGACAAGAAGAAACGCTATGATGCGGGTGAGCTGGATGAGACTGGTGCTGAAACGCCGCAGCACCGTTACTACCGCGAATATGCGGATGCCGACACGCAGCACCAATACCATAGCAGCGCCGGATTCGATGATTTCGTCGATCTGGGCGATCTGTTTGGAGACGCCTTCGCGCGAAGAGGGCACGGTGGCGGTGGGTTTGGAGGAGGAATGAAAGTCCGGGGACCTGACGTGCGCTATCATCTCCCCATCGATTTCCTTGAAGCGGCAAAGGGCACCAAGCATCGCGTCACAATGCCCGATGGTACCGTTCTGGATGTGAAGATTCCCGAGGGAACTGAAGATGGTGCTGTTCTCAGGCTCAAGGGAAAGGGGCAACCGGGATTGAATGACGCCCCGCCGGGCGATGCCCTGGTTTCAATCGAGGTCAGGCCACACCGGTTGTTCACGCGCGAAGGCGACAACGTCGCCATTGAGCTGCCGATAGGCATTGACGAGGCGGTGCTCGGCGCGAAGGTGGAGGTGCCTACTATCGCGGGGACAGTCAAAATGACAGTGCCCGCCGGTGCGACTTCCGGTCAAACCCTGCGTCTGCGCGGTAAGGGTATCCAAAACAAGGGCAAGCGTGGCGATCAGTTGGTGCAGCTGAAGATCATGACGCCGGATGAGGTCGATCCCGAGCTTGAAGAATTCATGCGCTCCTGGGCGAAGGACCATGCATACAATCCCCGAGCCAAGATGGGGCAGGTGCTGTGATGCTGGACGAGAAAGAAGTCATCCGCCGCGTCTCAGGTGTGACCCGGGTCCGGCTTCAGACCTGGGTAAGCCGAGGCTGGGTCCTGCCTGCCATGACGAGTGACGGCCCCAATTACAGCGAAATCGACATTGCCCGCTGCGATTTGATCAGGGAACTAAGGGACGATCTGGAAATAGATCATGACGCAGTGGAGATTGTCTTGTCGCTTCTCGATCAGGTTTATGGGCTACGCCGTGAATTGCGTGCCGTCATGGGTGCGGTCAAGGTGCAACCGGATGAAGTCCGCGTAAGGATACTGGGTGCGCTTTCCGATGACAGCCCCGAAGGAAAAGAAAACGACTAACCCGGTTTGATAGCAGCGCCTTGTCAGTTTTCGGGGCGAGCGACCCTTGCAGGAGGGGCATGAGGTAGAGTCGACTATTGACGATCATACCGTTCCCGGAAGATTATTAGTGTACAAACCAAATTCTGCTGCACTCCGGCTGCAGAAAATTCAACGAGCCATGGCGGAACCAGAACCAGAAAAACCGCTCGCTAACACGCGCGTGGTTGAAATCGGCACCAGCGTGGCAGCGCCTTATGCCGCGTGGATACTTGGCACATTGGGAGCTGATGTCATCAAGGTTGAACGGCCTGATGGCGGCGATGACGCCCGCCAGTGGGGCAATATGTTCCCGGATGGTACTGCCTCGACCTTCCACTATCTCAACAGCCAAAAGCGCGGCATCACGGTCGATTTGAAGGATGAGGCGCAATGCCAATGGTTGCAGGAGTTCTGTGCCACTGAGGCGGATGTGGTTATCCAGAATCTGAGGCCCGGCCATGTGGACCGTTATGCAGTTGGTGCGGCTGACCTGACCAAGGTCAACCCACGGTTGGTTTACTGCAACCTCTGGTCTTTTGGGAATTCAGGACCAATGCAGCAACGGCCGGGTTACGATCCGCTGATGCAGGCGTTGAGTGGCATAATGAGCGTCACAGGTGAAGTGGGGCGCCCGCCTGTCCGTGTGGGTCCGTCGATGATTGATATGGGTACGGGCATGTGGTGCGTCATCGGCATTCTTGCCGCGCTAAACCGCCGCGAACAGACCGACGAAGGGTGTGTCATCGATGCCTCGCTCTATGAGACGGCACTGGGTTGGATGGCGAATGCGGTTCCCACATTGCAGGCGACCGGAAAGAGCCCCGGCCGGCAGGGCACCACGGCACGCGGCATGGCGCCTTATCAGGCATATGAGTGCGCTGATGGGTATCTCATTGTGGCCGCGCCCAACGACCGTCTGTTTGAGCGTCTGTCGGGCGTGCTGGGTCATCCGGAGTGGCCGCAGGACCCACGCTTTGAAACCAACCAGAACCGCTGGGAAAACCTTGCCGAACTGAATGCGTTGATGGAGCCGATTTTGCGATCGCAACCGCGAGAGATATGGCGGGAAAGGCTGGATGAGGTAGGTGTCCCATCGGCGCCGGTCCGCGATACGTCTGAGATGATGGGCGATGCACAGACCCGCGCGCTCGGTATTATTCAGAGACCGGAAGCGGAAGGTCCCGAACTGATGGGCATGCCGCTGAGCTTCGATGGCGTGCGCCCCGCACTTACGCGGTACGCCCCGAAACTCGGCGAACACGATCATGAGATCAAGAACAAGGATGAGGGGAACAAATAATCCCCCGGTTGGAGAGGACATCCCATGCGCACCGACTATGAAACGCTGCATATTGAGAAGGCTGACGATCATATCCTGATTGTCACGCTTGATCGCCCGGACTTCGCGAATGCCAAGAACACGCAAATGGGCTCAGAACAAAAGGATTTGTTCGAGGGGCTTTATGTGGACACCGAAGGCGTGCGTTGCGTGGTTCTTACCGGTCGCGGAAAAGTATTTTGCGCAGGCGGTGATCTGAAGGAACGCAAAGGCATGACTGATGCGGCCTGGCAGCGTCAGCACGCAATCTTCGAGCAAGGAGTGCTGGCTCTGCGCATGTGCCCGGTCCCGGTGATCGCTGCTGTGAACGGACCGGCCTATGCGGGAGGGTGTGAAATGGTGCTGACTTGTGATTTTGCCTATGCATCGACGACCGCGCGTTTTGCACTAACCGAAGTCACGCTCGGGATCATGCCGGGTGCCATGGGCACGCAGAATTTGCCCCATGCCGTCGGGGAACGCCGCGCAAAGGAAATCATCATGACCGGTCGTCCCTTCAGCGCTGAAGAGGCTTGTCAGTGGGGGCTCGTCAACCGGCTGTGCGAACCTGATGGGCTTATGGACGAGGTTATGGAAACGGCTCAGAAAATCGCCAGCAATGCGCCGCAGTCGGTCATGCGCGCCAAACGATCCATCTCGGTGGCCACGCAAGTCGATCGCTTCAATGGATTCCAGTTCGAGCTTGAAGCCTATAATCGCCTGGTTCCGACAGAAGACCGCCGCGAAGGCATTCTGGCGTTTAATGAGAAGCGCAAACCCGAATATAAGGGTCGGTAGTGGGGAGTATCATGCGCAAAGATATCGACATTCTGGTTCATGAGGTCGGCCCACGTGATGGTCTCCAGAGCATCGACACCATTTTTCTAACTGAGGCCAAGCTTGAATGGATACGGGCCGAGGCGGCCGCAGGCGTGCCGCAAATACAGGTCGGATCGTTTGTACGGCCAGATCTGCTGCCGCAAATGGCCGACAGCGCGGAGGTTGTCAGGGAATCGATCAAGATTCCGGGACTCACGGTTTCGGCTCTCGTGCCGAACCTCAAAGGCGCACAGAACGCCATTGCTGCGGGAGCACATCAGCTTGGCGTCGTGATGTCGGTGTCTGAAGCCCACAACAAGTCGAACATCAACCGCACGGTTGAGGAATCCCTGGATGGCTTCCGCCAGATTGTCGAATACCGCAACGAAGCTGACCCTGATCGCAAGACCGTCATATCGGGGGGGCTGGCGACATCATTTGGCTGCACGATTTCCGGTCCCGTGCCGGTAAGTGACGTGATGAGGCAGGCGGAACGGCTGCTTGAGCTTGGCGCTGACCGGCTGAACGTCGCTGATACGGTCGGGTTCGCCAATCCGAAGCAGGTGAAGGACCTGTTCGATGAATTATTCCGTACCGTCGGGGACGACGTGCCCGTTGGCGCCCATTTCCATGATACGCGGGGGCTCGGCCTTGCCAATGCCTTCGCCGCCGTTGAAGCGGGCGTGCGGGAGCTCGATTCCTGCCTCGGCGGGCTCGGTGGCTGTCCTTACGCGCCTGGAGCCAGTGGAAACGTCGTTACTGAAGACATGGTGTTCATGCTGGAGGCAATGGGACTGAAGACCGGTGTCGATCTCGACGCACTGCTTGAGACGCGTGAATTGATGGTCCGCCATCTGAAGGACGAACCGACGCAGGGGACTTTTGTCACCGCTGGCCCACCCCTCGGTTTCGTTCCGGCAACGGCCGCGTGACAATCCAAAAACAGATCAAGAAAGCATATTGGGGGAGTGAATGTCTGACTACGAACTGTCGGTTCCGGCGGAAGTGGATTATCCGGAAATCCGCGAACAGGTGCGTGCGTTATGCGCCGATTTTCCAGGCGAATACTGGCAGAAGCTGGAAGACGAACCGCCAGAGTCGAGTTATCCAAACGAATTTATCGAGGCGCTGACTGCGGCTGGATACCTCGCAGCGCTGATCCCGGAAGAATATGGCGGTGCCGGCTTGCCCGTGCGCGGTGGCAGCGTGATCCTGGAGACCATCAATGAGACTGAGTGCAACGCCAGCCCCGGCCATGCGCAGATGTATACGATGGGCACGATCCTGCGCCACGGCTCCAAGGAACAGAAGGAGCATTACCTGCCGCAGATCGCGAAGGGTGAGTTGCGCCTGCAGGCTTTTGGCGTCACTGAACCGACAACCGGTTCCGACACGACGCAGCTCAAGACTCGCGCCGACAGGCAGGGCAATGGCTATGTGATAAACGGGCAAAAGGTCTGGACCAGCCGTGCGGCCCATTCCGACTTGATGCTGTTGCTCGCGCGCACGACACCCGCCGACAAGGTTGAAAAGCGCACCGATGGCATCTCGACTTTCCTGACTGACTTGCGCGAGGCGCAAAAACAAGGCTGCACGATTACCCCGATCAAGGCGATGATCAACCACAACACTTGTGAGGTGTTCTTTGACAATGTGCCGATTCCCGGCGACGCGCTGGTTGGGGAAGAGGGAAAAGGCTTCCGCTATATTCTCGACGGCATGAACGCCGAGCGTTGCCTGACCGCGGCTGAAGCCATCGGCAACGGGCGGTACTTCGTCGACAAAGCCGTCAATTATTCGAACGAACGCCATGTGTTCGGGCGGCCAATCGGCCAGAACCAAGGCATCCAGTTTCCCATCGCGCGCGGCTATGCGCATCTTGAGGCGGCGGATCTGATGGTGCGCAAGGCGTGTGCGATGTTTGATGCAGGTCTCAAATGCGGGGCGGAGGCCAATATGGCACGCATGCTGGCGTCAGAAGCCGCGTGGGAACTGGCGGAGGCCTGCTTCACCTGTCATGGGGGCTTCGCATTCGCGTGCGAATATGACATCGAGCGCAAGTGGCGCGAGGCTCGGCTCTCTCGTAACGCGCCCATCTCAACCAATCTGATTTTAAGCTATCTCGCCCAGCACGTGCTCGGACTGCCGCGGTCATACTAGCGCACAGTGGGCAATACGACTTACCGGAATTTTCAGCCGGTTGGCTTGAACACCATCAAAAAGAAAACAACGAGAATCGCCGGAAATGCGAGCATGCCGAGACCAATCCACCATCTATCCAGTTTCCAGTAGTCTTCAGAAAGCGAATTGCCCGATGCCAGGGCGGCTTTCGCCATATCCCGCATTCTGATCTGAAGCCATACAACCGGCAGCCAACACGCTCCTGCAAAAAAATAGAGAACCAGAGACCACGCTACCCAAAAATCCATGAAGCTGTACCCCAGCTTCTGAACAAGCATCACGCCGGTGATGAGCTGCACCACCACTGCAGGAGTGGTGAAGACAATGTCCGCCAAAACTGCAGTGCGTGTTGCAAAATAAATCTGCGAAACATCTCCGCGGCAGTTTGCCATCAACATTTGAAATGCAGTGCCAATGCCTGTGCCAAAGAGTATTGTGGCGCTGACGATGTGAACCCATTTGAGAAGCAGATAACTCACGGCGCGCTTCCTTAGATATGGCTGAGGTCGACACAAAACGGACAAGAGGCGAGGTCTGGTTCGCCTATGACGGAGACTGTCCCATCTGTACCGTGGCAGCTGAGGCCCTGCAAATTCGCGATGCAGTGGGCACATTGCATTTGGTCAATGCCCGTGAGGATCGAACACATCCGCTTGTTCGGGAGATCAACAAGCGTGGTTTCGACCTTGATGAAGGGATGGTCATAAAATACGGAGGAAACTGCTATCACGGCGACGAAGCACTCCGCATGATGGCACTGCTCGGAAGTCCCAATGGCTGGTTCAACAGGGCTAACGCGTTGCTTTTCCGGTCCACGACAATCGCCAAAATCTGCTATCCGCTCATGCGTGGCACGCGAAGCCTCCTATTGCGCCTGATGGGTGTTGGGAAAATACGAAACCTGCAACATCATGCAGCCGCCAAACAGCCAATTTTCCAATCTGTTTTTGGACGCGATTGGCACAAACTTCCGAAGGTCATGCGAGACCACTATGCCGTCCGCCCATACAGCGACGACATGGTTGTTGTGAAAGGCGTGTTGGACATCAAGGTTTCCCGCTTCATGGGCTTGATGTCGCGGTTGTCCCGCATGCTGATCTCACGCTCTGGAGACAAAATCCCGGTAACCGTCATATTCAAAAGCGGCAAAGACAGTGCGGATTTCGTGTTCGACCGCATCTTTCATTATTCGGATCGAGATGAACGGTTTCACTCGCGGATGATGCATGTTGGCGGAAACGAGCTCATTGAATTCATGCGTTTCGGGATTGGGTGGAAAACGGCCTTCACATGGGATGGCAGCAAGGTCATTCTTTCTCACCGTGGATATGTATGGCGCTTCCTGGATGTTCACATTCCCATTCCACTTTTTCTGATTATAGGCAGAGGAGAAGCGGAAGAAGTCCCGATTGAAGAGAATGAATTTGAGATGTGGGCACACGCCAGGCATCCTTGGTTTGGAAACTGTTTTGCTTACGCCGGACTATTCAAGGCGGTTGAGGTCAAATGCGCCGAAGCGTCCTAATACTTGGTGGTTATGGCAATTTCGGAAAGCGTATCGCGGAGGGTCTCACCGCGAGCAAGGTGTCAGTGATCATAGCCGGACGAAATCGTGAAAAAGCTGAAGCACTCAAGAACGAATTGCCTCCAGGACTCTCACAGGCTGCATACTGCGACATTTCACAAAACCTCGACGAGCAACTGACGGAGCTCAAACCACTCGTTGTGATCAACACGTGCGGTCCGTTTCAGGGCAGTGACTATTCGGTTGCGGAAACATGCATCCGGCACAGGAGCAACTATATCGATCTTGCGGACGGGCGCTCGTTCGTAGCTGGAATATCTTCTCTGGATGCTCATGCGAAGCATGCGGGTACTGCTGTAGTCTCCGGCGCCAGTACGGTGCCGGGACTCTCGTCTGCGGTAATCGAACATTTCAAGGGCGAATTTTCCGAAATCTCTCACCTGAAATATGGCATCAGTCCAGGGCAGCAGGCCGAACGCGGACTTGCCACAACTCAGGCCGTCTTAAGCTACGTGGGTAAGAGGCTGAAGCCATTCCCAAGCATCAAAAAGCCGGTCTACGGTTGGCAGGACATTTATAGCCAGGAATACCCACAGCTTGGCCGCAGATGGATGGCAAATTGTGATATTCCCGATTTCGACCTATTGCCCGAGCGCTACCGCATCGGGACCATGCAATTTTCCGCTGGTCTGGAGCTGAGTGTTCTGCATTTGGGGCTCTGGGGCCTGTCATGGCTGGTGCGTGCCGGACTTCCGCTCGGTTTGCAGCGGTTTGCAGTACCACTGCTTGGCATGAGCAATCTGTTCAACAGCCTGGGTTCTGCCGAAGGCGGCATGCATATGATCATGTCCGGCACCGACCATGCAGGCAATTCGCATACGCGTCGCTGGTTCATTGTTGCGAAAAATGGCGATGGACCTCACATCCCGACAATTCCGGCAATCATTCTGGCACGGCAGCTGATCAGGCGCGAAGCGGCCCATGTCGGTGCGACGCCATGTTTGGGCATGATTACACTCAGCGCGTATCTCAATGAACTGGCGAAATACAATATTGAGACAATCACCGAATAAGTGTTGGCGCGACAGACAATGCCTCCCTAGTGCCCGTATTCCTCAATCCGTGAGCCGGCCTTCTCCAGAACCGGACGTAAATCCTGGAAGGCTTCGGGATAGAGGTAGAAGGGGATGCGCGGGAACAGGTGATGGATCAGATGGTAGTTCTGGAACAGGTATAGCCAGTTGACAGTTCGTGCCCAGGGTCCGTCAACCTTGCAGATCTTGGTATTGCGCCAGCGGTCTTTCGTGTCATGCGGCTTGTGGGGAACATAGGCGAAGAAATAGATGATGATCGCGCTTCCGATCCAGTGGGGTCCGATCCACAGCATCAGCACTTCGCGCCAGTACCCGAACGCGCAAAGCCAGAAGGCAAGGGAGTAAAGGACCCAGTAGGCGGCGATGACATGGGCCGTGACCTTGAAGTTGGACGGGTCCTTTGGATTGAGCGCGATCTTCTCAAAGAAGAAATGGTGATAGAAAGGCACGATCGTGAAGCAGCGGAACAGAATCTTTAGCGGATGAGTAACTTTGACCCAGTGATCCGGGTCCAGCTCGTCATCGTTGGTTTCGCGATGATGCATCAGATGCATGTGACGGAATGCCTTGTACTCATGCAAAAGAATCGCACCACATAGAAATCCGATCAGATGATTGAGCCACATCCATCGGCTGTTGCGCCCGGCAATATTGCCGTGACATGCCTCATGTAGCGGGGTCTGGATCGCATATAGTAGCAGTGAATTGATGATCAGCCCGACCCAAAGCGGAATGATCCGCATGGTGCCCAGGACGCACACAAGTGCGAAGGAGCCGATGATAGCGAATGCAAGAGCAACGCTCGGCCAGGCGACCATGCCTTGATAGGGTTTAACGATTTTCTGCGCTTTGCGATCAACGGTTGCAGCAGCAGCGGTCATGGTTGCGCGTCCTGTTTGTCTGGTGGGAGCGCACCACTCCCTGTCACATACCAGCGGCCTCAGAGTCCATGAATCGCCTGATTATGCGCAACCTTTCATCATAGTTCAATTTCGAATTGCAATCGTGCGGCAATGTGATCGTTTTAGCGGTAGCTCAACCCGCACTGCCGCATGCGCCACATCAAAATATCAATCCGGTCCTGACCGAAAAACGGCTCGCCCTGAAAAACGAACAGGGGCACGCCATTGTGGCCGGCTGATGCCTGCATGACCTGATTTTCCTCGATCGCGGCATCGTAACGTTCCGGGTCCATCTCAACCGCGCGTTTAAGCGCTTGCGGATTTAATCCGGCACGTTTGATGGCTGTGGAAAGATGAGCACCCTCATTCCAGTTATTCGTTCGTCCGTCCCACAACAGGCGCATGACTTGATCCTGGAATTCGAGCCCCTTATCGGCCTCCACGGCGGCCACGGCCAGTCGTGTGAGTTCCCGAATATAGGGTTGCTCCTCTGCAATTTCGTTGGTCTCGAGGTCCTGCACGATTGGATCTGGGATCGGGCGACGGTACGGGATGCTGTGATATTCGGCGACGCGATTTGAATCGCGCAGGTGGTAGGAACGATAATAGGGTGATGCGGATTTGAAGAAATCCGGATTGCGAATTGCAACCGGATAGACCATGCGCAGCATGACGTCGATGTCATATTGCGTACGCATTGCCAGCACGCGGTCCAGGGCCAAATAGCAGAACGGGCTGCGCATCGACCAGAAGAGATCAAAACTAAGGGTCATGGGAGGCGGATACTAGCTTGGCACATTGCGCCGTGCGAGGGGTTAGATCAGAACAGTATGACAATACTGCTGTAACCCGTCGGAGACAAATACGGCCCGCCTGAGGCAGGCGGGCCGGAGCGAGTTTCTCAATTCAATTAGTTTGCCTAGCTTCAAGCGGCTCTCTCGAGCCTCGCTGCGCGCAGCTTGCCATTGTTGGCTGGGCTCGTTGCCTGCTTGAAGGTTTCGATACCCGTTGCAGCCTGCGACAGCGGATCATCAGAGCGGCGGGATTGGCCTTCAAAGAATGCTCCATGCTCAAGCTTGAGTGCTGAATGGCAAATATCGCCCTCTACGTGAGAGTTCGATTCGAGCGTCACTTGAAGCGCGTTGATGGAGCCGGAGACACGACCATGGATCGTTGTTTCCTCAGCGACAACCGCACCGCTGACACGGCCCCGGTCACCGACTATGAGGGTCGCGCAGTATACATCTCCCTGCACGTCGCCATCGACCTGGACTTCCCCTTTGGAAATGATGTTACCGGTTATGGTGAGATCTTCACCGATGATAGATGGAGCCATTTTTCCTGATCCTTCTGGTTTCAGCATGGTCCATTGTCCCCCGACAATGTCCGAATTCTTACGAGTTCGCCCCAAGCAGCCGAATCGTTAACTTCAGACTGTGTTAAGGGTGGTTAACGAAGGGTAAATAGCCGTATCGCCTCGATACGTCAGTGTGTTGAGAATGAGGACGAAATCCGCCTTCTCAGGGTGCCGTTCGTGACAAGTTTTCCCCAGTGTTTTCCACAGATATACCTCCTTTCGAACGGGTGATGTCGGTATCGGTGGCTGTGCGAGACGCGCGGAGCTATCATTGGCGCTGCGGCACGATTCGGCGGGGGCTAGGTTGGCCGTTCGAACCTTGCAGGCATTTCTCAGAAGTTGGATTCCCCAGCGTTGCGTAAAAAAACCGGGGGCAAAGCAGCGTATGAACGGGAGCGAATAAGTATGTCTGAATCGGTTATTGCGGACGATCTGCACATAAAAGGCGAGGTCACCACTCAAGGCGATATTGAACTCAAAGGTACACTTGAGGGTGAAGTAACCTGCCGCACTTTGCTGATTGCGGAAGACGCCAAGGTAGAGGGCAAAGCGACGGCTGAAAAAGTCGTGGTACGCGGGGCCGTCGACGGAGCGATTCACGGGATTCGTGTGACCTTGACTTCATCGGCGAGGGTCAAGGGTGAACTCGTTTGCAAGGCATTGTCAGTTGATGAGGAGGCCTATTTCGACGGTACGTCGCAGCGTGTGAATGATCCGCTCGGTATTGGCGAAGGGCAACTCAAGACGAGCAGTGGTGGCAGCAGCAAACCAGAAAACAAGTCGGAAAAATCTGACAGGGATTCTGGCGAAAAATTGCAGCCTCTGACTGCGAGCAGCCCGTCGGGCGGTGGCAACGACGCTCGGTCAGGTCGTTAATCCGGCTCGAATTGAGATCTTACGACGCTGGATCAAAGCGTCACGAAAGAATGGCGGGACTGTATTTGAGTGCAGGCCCGATTCATTTTTGATCTTTCTTGGGGAACCGTAGCTCAGCCAGGTGGGTCTCTCGGTATTTGTCGATCGGCCGCCCTGTCATTGACTTGAATGATGTTGGATCCGCGCCAACCAAGGCGACCGAGAGTCCACACATCAGGGCCATTTCACCTCTGGCGGCATCGAAGACAGGATTGAGTCTACATTTCCACCGGTCTTGAGTCCGAAGGTCGTTCCACGATCGTAAAGCAGGTTGAATTCGACATACCGCCCGCGTCGTACGAGTTGTTCCTCGCGCTCCTTTTCGCTCCATAGCGTGTTCATGTTGCGCCGGACGAGTTGCGGATAGACTTCTATGAACTTGCGCCCCACATCCTGGGTAAATGCAAAGTCTGCCTCCCAGCCGCCTTGTGTCTCATCGGAATGCAGGTAGTCGTAGAAGATACCGCCAATGCCGCGCATCTCGTTTCGGTGTGGAAGAAAAAAATACTCATCGCACCATTGTTTGAAGTGGTCGTAGTCGGCGACCTGGTGAGGGGTGCAGGCCGCTTTCATGGCTGTGTGGAAATCCGTCGTGTCGGGGTCATCTTGTGTGCGTCGGGCATCAAGGACCGGCGTCAGGTCGGCGCCACCGCCGAACCAACTCCTGGATGTGACGACAAAACGCGTATTCATATGAACGGCAGGCACGTTCGGATTGTGCATATGGGCGATAAGGGAGATGCCGCTTGCCCAAAATCGCGGGTCTTCCGCGCCTCCCGGCATCTGGGAACGGAACTCCGGTGCGAATTCGCCATGCACCGTCGAGGTGTGGACGCCTACCTTCTCGAACACGCGCCCCTTCATCATCGACATGACGCCGCCACCGCCCTTGGCGCCGGTATGGTCAGTCCGGGTCCAGGGTTTGCGGGTGAAACTACCCGCTTTGTGCTCTGACAGCGGATCTTCGGTCATGTCTTTTTCAATCTGCTCGAAATCGGCGCAAATTATATCGCGGAGTTGCTCGAACCAGGCGCGTGCCTGTGCCTTGCGACCGTCAAGTTTGGTGCGGTCGTCACTTGTGAGTTCAGGAAGATCGGTTGGTTTGTTCATTGTGTTTTTGCAGTTTTCTCAATTCTAATGAGTCAGAAACCTGTCTCCGCGCAACGCTTTTCCAGGACGCGCTCCCGTCGACTTGCCATTCATCCAGACGGTCTCGCCGTTCACAATGACGCAAGAAATTCCTGCAGCAGGTGTCTGTGGGCGTTCAAAGGTCGCCGTATCGATGACTTCATCCGGGTCGAACAGAACCAGATCCGCATGGGCACCCTCACCGAGCACACCGCGATCTTTGAGGCCGAATGTTTTTGCGGTCAGTCCCGTCATTTTATGAACGGCGGTTTCGAGGGGAAACAGCTTCTCGTCCCTTGCATAGTGACCGAGCACCCGGGGGAAGGTCCCCCACAGGCGGGGATGCGGGTGGCGGTCGTGGGGCAGGCCGTCAGAGCCGATCATGGTTGCGGGATAGGACATGATTGCCCGCACATCGGTCTCATCCATCAGGAAATAGATGGCTCCCGCGGGTGAGATCGCGTCGATGGTATCATTGAGCGAGAACCCCATTTCTTTCGCCACCTCCTCGATATCGCGGCCTTCGAGGCCCTCAACCCGATCAGACCATGTCACGATGGTTTGTGCTGCAATCTTCACCCGGTCTTTTTTGAGGATGGTCGAGGAAGCAACATAGGGATAGACGTCGAGACCGATCGGTTGTTTGTTCCGTGTCGCATCAATGAGTTTGAGTGTCTCGCCCGAACGCCCGTGATTGGCCAGGCCGACGCATTTGTGATGTGAGACAATGACGGGAATGTCTGCCGTGCGGCCGATGCGGAAGGTTTCTTCCAGCGAGTCGACAACACCGTCTGCCTCATCACGCATATGGGTGGAATGAAACCCGCCTTCTTCCTTTACTACCAACGCCAACGCCTCGATTTCCTCTGTCGGCGCGGCATTGGCCGGGGGGTAATAAAGCCCGGTTGAAAATCCAGCCGCACCATCACGCAAGGCCTGTCGCAGCAGTGCCTTCATTTTATCGATTTCATCGCTAGTTGCTGCTCTGTCAAAGCTGTCCATGACACCCACCCGCAGAGAGGCGTGTCCCGTCTGGGCAACCACATTCACGCTTGGAGGCGATGTGTCGAGCGCAGCAAAATAGTCCGCGAATGTAGGGAAGAAGTCCGACGGCTTGGGGCAGATAAGATCGAGTGGCCCCGGAGGGCGGGCATCTATGGTGACCGGCGCGATGGAAACGCCGCAATTGCCCGTAACCACCGTCGTGACGCCCTGGCTGACTTTGCAGGCCATGGTGGGGTCAGTCAGGACGATACGGTCGTCATGCGTATGGGCATCGATAAACCCCGGTGAAAGGGTTTGGCCGCGCGCGTCGATCTCTTCATTCGCCGTGACATTCAGCGATGGCCCAATGGCTGCAATCCGGCCGTCCGATATGGTGAGATCACCGGCTTGGGCAGGCGCTCCGGTGCCGTCGATCAACTGGGCATTGCGGATGACAATATCTGCATTTTCCAAAGGCATGCGCGAGTCACTCTTGTTTAGCTGAACGTCCGGGAAGCGTCGAATTGGCACCTGTCTCTTGAGTACTACTCATATTGCCGCAGCGGCGGAAGGTCTACTTCATGCGCCAGGTACGGCCATGTTTATGGGCGAAAGCTTGTATCGCATTGAAGAACGATCAAAGTTCACGCTGGATTCGACAATTGGCCTCCTTAGCTCCCTGTCGGCTCGTTGGCGAATGTAAGGTTGTAGCTGAACCGGTCCTGCGGATGCAGACTGACCGAAGTCTCAAACACTTGCCCATCCCGTCCGTAGTAGCGGCGCAGGACGCGAACCGCCGGCGTTCCTTCCTCTACGGACAAGAATTCGGCCTCCGGGTTCATCATGGCGACCGCTCCAAGCTCTATTTCAACGCGGGAAATTTCAATGTCATAGAGTTGCTGGAGGATCCGATAGACGGGCCGTGTGTCTTTCCCGACTTCCTTAATAACACCGGCATATTCCCGCCGGACATAGATCTCGCTCCAGCACAGTGGCATGCCGTCATCCATCCGCGACCGTACGCTGCGGATGCGTGACAACGGTGTCCCTTCCGCTGACTCAAACCAGCCTGCCACGGTCTCATCTGCTTCAATATTTTCAAGGTCTTTGGGATCGAGTCGCGTCTCAACGGGATATTGGAGCAGGTCGTCGACACTCGCCAACTTCTGGACAAACGCTGCCGACGGTTCAACAGAGCGAATGACCGTGCCAGTCGCCTTGGTGCGTTTGAGCAGTCCTTCGCGTTCCAAACAGCTAAGCGCGCTGCGCACCGTATGACGGCTCACCTTAAACCGGTCGCAAAGATCAAATTCCTTTGGAAATAGGTCGCCAACAGCATAGCTACCGCCAAATATCTCATGGCGCAGCGTGTCGGCGATCATGCGGTAGAGGGGCGTGTTTTCGCTCATTGGTGTGAAAGTGTTGCTTTCAGTATAGCAGCAAGCCTAGTATGTCCGGACATAATGAACAAGGATCGGATCACGCGCAAGCAGGACCCGCTCTGGACGGGAGGTCGCAATGGGCATCACAAGGCAACTGGCGGAATTCGTTTCTGATCTGAGCTATGAAGATATTCCGACCGAGGTCGTTGAGCGGGCGAAGCGGTTGATCCTCGACGTAACAGGCATCATTATTCGCGCCCGCAACGACGCGGAGTCGACGCCGAGCCTGATTTCAGCGGTTGAAAAGCTTGGACTTGCGGAGGGCACATGCTCGGTGATGGGCGATGTCCGGGCGTATGCTCCAACGGCTGCAGCGCTAATCAACGGTACGCTCGCCCATTCTCTCGATTTCGATGATACTCATGCGGAGGGTTCAATCCATTCCTCTGCACCGATTGTGCCCGCTGCATTGGCGGCGGCCGAAATGAGCGATGCGTCAGGCAAGGAACTGATCACCGCAGTGATTGCAGGTTACGAAGTTCAGATCAGGCTCTCGCTCGCTCTTAATCCGACCGCCCACTACGATCAGGGGTTCCACCCAACAGCAACCTGTGGCGTTTTCGGCGCGGCCGCCGCGGCAGGCAAACTCCTTGGCATGGACGCGGACGGAATTCAGAGCGCGTTCGGTATCGCGCTCAGTCAGGCTGCGGGTTCCATGGAGTTCCTCGTCGATGGCGCCTGGACCAAGCGGTCTCACGTAGGTCAGGCCGCCCAGAACGGCCTGATGTGTGCTGTGATGGCGGCGGAGGGCTTCAAGGGCGTGAAGCAGGCATTCGAGGGCAGAGCCGGTTTCCTGCATGCCTATTCGCCAAAGTCGGAACCGGATCGGGCGATCGAGAAACTGGGCGAGAGTTGGGAGACCATGCGCCTTGCAGTGAAGCCCTATCCATCCTGCCGCTATTCTCACGCGGCCCTCGATGGCATCGTCTTACTGATGAAAGAACATGGGTTCTCTGCTGATGATGTGGAAGAAGTCGAGATCGGTTTGCCGGAAACAGGCTGGAAAATTATCGGAGGCCCAGAAGACAAGACCAAACCGAAGAGCATTGTCGATGGGCAGTTCTCCATGCCGTTTTGTGCAGCGGTTGCATTGCGCGAAGGTGGCCTCACCTGGGACGACTACGACAAACATCTGAATGATGATACGACCCGCGGGCTGACTGCAAAAGTCAGGGCCGTGGTGGATGCCCGCGCTGAAGCGGAATTTCCTGCCAATATGAGTGGCGTGGCACGCATCAGAACGAAAGACGGCGAATATGAGCAGTTGATCGTCGTACCGAAGGGCGAACCCGATAATTTCCTCGCGGATGAGGAGTTCCTTGAAAAGTTTGACGGCCTTTGTGTCCCCTATCTCGGCAAAGACGGGGCCGGGCGGCTTGCCGAATCGCTCCTGAGCTTGGAACAGGCCAACTCTGTAGCGGCAGTAATGGCGCTCAGTCAAAGCGGAAGCGCATAGACCCATGGTTGCTGAGGCAAAGGAAGTTTCAAAAGGGCGCTACCGGGAGTCATACGGTCGCTATTTCGAAGAGTTTGAAGTGGGTGATGTTTACGAGCATCGTCCGGGGCGAACCATATCGGAAGCCGACAACACCTGGTTCACGCTGCTCACCATGAACCAGCATCCGCTGCATTTTGATTTTGAATATGCGGCGAAGAGCGAGTTCGGAAAGCCGCTGGTCAACTCCTGCCTGACGCTTTCAATCGTCGCCGGCATGAGTGTGTCCGACATCAGCCAGAAAACAATCGCCAACCTTGGATGGGACAAGATCAAGCTGAGTGCGCCCGTCTTCATAGGCGATACGATCTATGCGGAGTCTGAAGTGCTCGCAAAGCGTGAGTCGAAATCCCGTCCCACGCAGGGCATCGTGACCGTGAAGACGACGGGCAAGAAGGCGGACGGCACGGAGTTTATGTCCTATGAGCGGAGCATGCTGATCCCCAAGCGGGGTCATGCGATCGACGACAAGGCGGACTATTAGGGGCGCGTATCATGGACCAACGCAATATCACTGCTGAAGAAGACGAAGCCCTGATCCTCGACAGCGTTCGTGAGTTTCTCAAGCGCGATGTCGCACCTGTCGCCCATGATCTTGAGGCGCGCGACGAATACCCCCAGGAGATCGCCGACAAGATGGCCGAGCTTGGCCTGTTCGGTACGACAATCTCGCCCGAATATGGCGGCCTCGGTCTCTCCTGTTCGACCTTCGCAAAGATCATGGAGGAGATCGCCAGCGTCTGGATGTCTGTCGGCGGCATCATTGGCGCGCATCTCGTTATGGCCCGGGCCGTGGAGCATTTCGGCTCCGAAGAAATGAAGCAGGAGTATCTGCCCAAATTTGCCTCCGGCGAGTTGCGCGGCGGTATCGCTCTGACCGAACCCGATGCCGGCACTGATCTGCAGGGCATTCGCACGCGGGCTGACCGTGAAGGCGATGAGTACGTCATCAACGGCGCCAAGATGTGGATCACCAACTCGGTGAAGGGAAACATTCTTGCGGTGCTGGTGAAGACCGACCCCAAGGCAGAACCAGCCTACAAGGGCATGAGCCTGGTCCTGGTGCCAAAGGAGGCAGGTTACGTCCCCTCGAAACTTGAGAAGCTCGGCTATCGCGGAGTGGATACCGGTGCGATTGAATTCAAGGACGTGTGTGTTCCCGTGAAGAATCTGATTGGCCCGGAAGAGGGGAAGGGGCTGCAGCAAATCCTGAACGGCCTTGAGCAGGGCCGGATCAATGTCGCTGCCCGTGGTGTGGGTGTGGCGCGTGCGTGCCTTGAGGAAGCACTCGCCTATTCCCAGACGCGCAAGACTTTCGGCAAGCCAATCTGCGAACACCAGTCGATACAGATCAAGCTCGCTGATATGGCGACCCGGGTGGAGGCTGCCCGTCTGCTCACCGAGCAGGCGGCGCGAGCCTATGACAATGGCGATCGGGCGGATCTTGAGGCGGGCATGGCCAAGCTTTTTGCTACAGAGGCGGCGATGGAGAATTCGGCTGAAGCCATGCGCGTCCACGGCGCTTACGGCTATTCCAAAGAATACAATGTGGAGCGCTATTACCGGGATGCGCCGCTGCTGGCGATCGGCGAGGGGACCAATGAGTTGCAACGCATCATCATCGCCCGTCAACTGGTCAAGAAGTTTCCGGTCTAGACATGAGCGCACCGCTTCCACTTGAGGGCGTCCGAATACTCGCCGTCGAACAGTATGGCGCGGGGCCGTTTGGCACCATGTTCCTGGCAGACCAGGGCGCGGAACTCATCAAGATCGAAAACCCGAACACCGGCGGGGATTTTGCCCGCGATGTGGGGCCGCACTTCTTTACACCTGAAGATTCTGAATTCTTCCACGCCTATAATCGCAACAAGAAAAGCCTCTCTCTGGACCTTTCCAAGCCAGACGGCATGGATGTGTTCCATGATCTGGTGAAGGGCGCAGATGCGGTTGCCTCAAACCTGCGCGGAGACGTGCCCGACAAGCTGGGGCTGACTTATGAGGCCCTTGGGGCCATAAACCCGAAAATCGTCTGTGCGCATCTGTCAGCGTATGGCCGGACCGGTTCGCGCGCTAACTGGCCGGGCTTTGATTATCTGATGCAGGCGGAGGCCGGGTACTTCGCGCTTACCGGCGAACCGGATACGCCGCCTACACGCTTCGGCCTTTCCGTCGTCGATCAGATGACGGGTCTGGCACTTGCCTATGCGCTGCTTGCCGGGGTGACGGGTGCACGGGCAACAGGGACCGGCCGCGACATGGATGTGAGCCTGTTCGACGTTGCCATGTGCAACACGGCCTACCCGGCGATCTGGTATCTGAACGAGGGTCACGAGCAACAGCGGTTGCCACGCTCAGGCCACCCGTCGCTGACGCCGTGCCAGCTTTACACAACCAGCGATGGCTGGATTTTCCTCATGTGCAATAAGGAAAAATTCTGGCCGGCCCTGTGCACAGCGATTGGCAAGGAGGAGTGGAGTGAGGATCCGCGGTTCCTGCGGTTCAAAGACCGGCTTGAGAACCGCAAACTCATCGAGGAACTGTTGGACGGGGAACTGTCGAAAAAAACCACAGCCGAATGGCTTGAAGTGTTTGCCGGCACGGTTCCCGCGTCTCCCATCAACGATATCGCCGCGGCAATGGACAATCCGTTCGTCGCAGAGCGCAAAGGCATCCAGACGCTGAACCTTGAAGGCTATGGGGACTACCGGATGCTGGCTTCGCCAGTCCTGAGTGGCGGTGCGGAAACTCCAGCCAGCCCGGCGCCGAAGCTCGGCCAACACACAGACGAACTCCTTACCGGAATTGGCTACACGCCAGACAAACTTGAAACTCTTCGCAAGGCAAAGGTGATCTGAAATCCCATGAGCGAACCTGTTATTCAGACCGATATCGACCACCGCGGCGTCGCGACGCTGCGTCTCAATCGTCCCGAAGTGAACAATGCCTACAACGGTGAGGTCATCGCAGCGTTGCAAGAGCGTGCCGAGGCTCTGGGCAATGACGCCGCCGTGCGTGTCATCATCCTGCGCGGCAATGGCCGTCATTTTCAGGCCGGAGCGGACTTGAAATGGATCGAGGAAAATCGCGGCAAGACCCTTGAGGAAAACCTCAAGGTATCACAGGCGACGCGCAAGGCGTTCTTCGGACTTCTGAACTGCCCCAAACCGATCATTGCGCAGGTGCATGGCGGTTGTTTCGGTGGGGGAACGGGGATTGCCGCGTCCTGCGATATTATCATGGCCGAGGAGACGGCCGTATTTGCGGTGACCGAGGCGCGCTGGGGCTTGATACCGACAATGATCATGCCGCAACTGGTATCACGGCTCGGTGCCGCCCGGATGCGCCGCTACAGCCTGACGTGCGAACGCTTTGACGCCAAACGGGCGTTTGAGATGGGATTCGTCGATGAGGTATGTGCCGAGGGCAAACTCGACGAAACCGCCGCTCCGACGATCGATGCGTTGCTGCACGTCGCGCCGGCCACTCTCGCGCAGCTCAAGTCCGATGCCATCGGTTTTGCCGGACTGAATTTCACGGAAGAGGAATTCGCAGAGCTGGAACAAGGGCACGCCAAACTGCGCTATACCGATGAAGCCGAAGAAGGCGTGAAGAGCTTTCTTGAGAAGCGCAAGCCGAGCTGGTATCCGGGAGAATAACAAACGGCGCTGCCATGTTTATGTCGCAGTGTGATATTACGCAGCCGACAGCTGAACTTGAAACGTTCCCCTCTGGAGGTTCTTATGATTCTACTCGCTGTACGCATCCATTGACCGGCGGCCATTAGAACCAGTTTTCCAAGACTCTTTGCGAAGCAGAATTCGCACGCTTCGCCCTGGCCGCACGCATCGACTTTCCTTCGATTCGTTTTTTATGTGGCAGGAGCGAAGCCATGATTTCCCGACTGAACAATTTTATAGATCCATTTCGGCCCGCGGTCGTTGAGCGTCCGCCCTCAGATCTGCTCAAATTCTATGGGCATTTCCTGCGCCAGGTCTGGCCGGTTTTTGCTGCCGTTCTCGTTAGCGGCTTCTTCGCTGCATTGATCGAAGTTGCATTGATCACCTATGTCGGCGAAATCGTCGATTTGGTGAAGGATGCCAAGAGCCCGTCGACATTCATTGCCGACCACGGGCGGTTGCTTCTGTGGATGGCCTTCGTGGCAATGATTGCACGACCGATCATGTTTGCTGTCCATACGACGCTCGTCAATCTCGCGATTGTTCCCAACTTCACAAGCCTGATCCGTTGGCAGACGCATCGCTATGTGCTTCGTCAGAGCCTGGCTTTTTTCCAGGGTGATTTCGCGGGGCGGATCGCGAACAAGGTCATGCAGACGGCGCCCAGTCTGCGGGAGTCGGTGGTCGAACTAGTCGACACGGTCTGGTTCGTTGCGATTTATACGGTTCTTGCTCTGGCTGTATTCTCGCAAGCTGACGTCCGGCTGATGGTGCCGCTCGGCATATGGGTTGTCGGCTTCATCGGCGTGCTTTGGTACTTCGTCCCGCGCATTAAGACGCGGGCGACCATCATGTCCGAGGCCCGCTCAACGCTGACGGGTCGTATCGTCGACAGCTACACGAACATTCTCACCGTCAAGCTGTTTGCGCATGCCGACCGGGAGGACGATTACGCGCGCGAGGCAATCACAGATCAGACCGAAAAGTTTCGTGAAGAATTGCGGTTGATCACTGGCATGGAAATTTCCGTATGGGTGCTCAATGGCATTCTGATGGTTGGCACCTGTGCCTTGTCGCTTTGGCTCTGGGGCCAGGGGCTGATCACCATTGGCGCCATCGCGCTGGTGATGGGGTTGGTGATCCGCATCAACAACATGGCCGGCTGGGTCATGTTCGTCGTGACGAGCATATTCGAGAATATCGGGACCGTTCAGGAGGGGCTCGACACGATCTCGAAACCGCATGCCATTACCGACTTCCCGGACGCAAAGCACCTCACAGTCACGAAAGGTGAGATCCGCTATGAAGGCATCGGCTTTCACTACGGCAAGGAAACCGGCGTCATCGACGATCTGACGCTCACTGTCGAGGCCGGTGAAAAAGTCGGGCTTGTGGGGCGTTCAGGTGCAGGCAAGTCAACACTCGTCAATCTGCTGCTGCGCTTCTACGATTTGGAGAAGGGTTGCATCAAGATCGATGGGCAGGACATTGCGCGGGTGACACAGGATAGCTTGCGCGCTCACATCGGCATGGTCACGCAGGATGCCTCTCTGCTGCACCGCTCGGTGATGGACAACATCGTTTATGGCTCAGGCGCTGCGCATGAGGAGGATGCGATAGCGGCTGCGAAAAAGGCGCACGCGCATGATTTCATTCTCGGTCTGGAAGACCAGGTGGGACGACGCGGCTACGAGGCTCATGTAGGGGAGCGCGGTGTGCAGCTTTCCGGGGGGCAGCGTCAGCGCGTTGCGATCGCCCGTGTGTTGCTCGAAAATGCTCCCATCCTCATATTGGACGAGGCGACGTCGGCGCTCGACTCCGAGGTCGAGGCCGCCATCCAGGAACAGTTGGTCAATCTGATGGAGGGCAAGACCGTCATTGCGATCGCCCATCGCCTCTCAACCATCTCAGCCATGGATCGGCTCGTCGTGATGGATGAAGGGCGCATTCTGGAACAAGGTACTCACGATGCGCTCATCAAGGCAGGCGGTCTGTACGCCGATCTCTGGGCGCGCCAGTCTGGTGGCTTCCTGCTGGAAAACCGCGTTGCCTAGGCGAGTTCAGACCCTCTGAGCAAACCCGCCCGTCTGGCGCAGGCCTTCACCCAGCACGATTGCCGCGGCTGTGACGATATTGAGCGAGCGTCGTCCATCGGCCATTGGAACACGGACGCGTTCGTCGGCTAAGGCGTGAACGTCGTCGGGCACGCCGGCGCTTTCACGCCCCAACAACAGAATATCATCGCAACGGTATGAGAGGATTGTATGAGGCACCTCGGCTCGCGTGGAAAGCAACACAAGGCGGTGTTTGTGCTCCACGCGCCAGTCTTCAAAAAGCTCGAATGAGATGTGCCGCTTGATGCAAGCGTGTTCGATATAGTCCAGCCCGGCACGCCGCAGTGCGCGGTCGCCGATGTCAAACCCTGCCGGCTCAATGATATGCACAGGCACGTCAAGGCATGCGCACAGGCGCAGGATCGCTCCTGTATTCTGTGCGATGTCGGGCTGGTAAAGCGCCAGGTTCATTGATCTAGTGCCGAATATTTGTACCATGCAAAATCTGTTTGCCACCTATACCGCGCGGCGGACTGCCGCAATGGATTAAATTTACCTCTCGTGCGTCTAGACATTCACGCGCAAGGGTGCAAAAAGGTGATGAATCGGGACCGTTTGCGCAGAGATTGAAGGCTCTAAGCCTCCTGCCATGTGGGCCCGGATTGGGGGTATCAGTCCAGCTTCCGTTTGCCGGTTTTCGGTATGCGGCTGTCACGCCGGTTTCGCACCGGTTTTGTTTTTGACAGAGGCACCCTCAACGGAGTTGGTCGATTAGGAAGGAGCGGCGCTTTGGCCAATAAGAAAACCGAACCCACCCGTCGGGATTTCATGACCATTGCGGCAGGATCGTTTGCAGCCGTCGGCGGTGCGGCGGCCCTGTGGCCATTCATTGATCAGATGAACCCGGATGCATCCGCGCTTTCACTGGCCACGATTGAGGTTGACCTGTCACCGATCGAAGTAGGCCAGTCGATTACCGTATCCTGGCGCGGCAAACCTATCTTCATCCGCCATCGCACGGCGGAGGAAATTGAAAAGGCAAAGTCCGTGAAGATGGCTGAGCTGCCTGATCCAGTCGCACGCAATGACAATCTCAGCCCGGAAGCGCCCGCCACTGACATCAACCGCGTCAACGACAAGAACGATGACAAAAAAGAAAATTGGATGATCCTGATCGGCATCTGCACGCATCTGGGTTGCATTCCCAAGGGGCAAAGAATCGGCGACGCAAAAGGGGATTTCGATGGCTGGTTCTGTCCTTGCCACGGCTCGCACTACGACACTGCCGGGCGTATCCGCAAAGGTCCGGCCCCGCGCAATCTTGAAGTTCCCGTCTTCGAATTCGTATCCGATACCAAGATCAAGATTGGCTAGACCCGTTTGAGCGAATAGGGGCGTTCATGGCACACGTATCAAGCTACCAGCCGAGCACGGCCATTGCGAAATGGTTTGATGACCGGCTTCCCATCGTGCGGATGATGCACGATCAGTTCAATGTTTTCCCGATGCCACGAAACCTGAACTATCTTTGGACGTTCGGCGGCATTCTGACATTCTGCCTCGCGGTGCAACTTCTGACCGGTATCGTGCTGGCAATGCACTACGTGCCGCAGGAATCGATGGCGTTCGACAGTGTTGAACACATTATGCGGGACGTGAACTGGGGCTGGCTTCTGCGATATATGCATGCCAACGGCGGCTCAATGTTCTTCCTCGCAGTCTATATTCATATTGTGCGCGGCATGTATTACGGCTCGTACAAGGCGCCCCGCGAGGTTCTATGGATTATCGGTGTGCTCATCTTCCTGGCGATGATGGCAACCGCGTTTATGGGGTATTCGCTGGTTTGGGGGCAGATGAGCTTCTGGGCGGTGACCGTGATCACCAACCTCTTTTCATCTCTGGACTCGATTATTCCCGGTATGGGAACGACGATTGTGGAATGGATTTGGGGTGGATTTTCCGTCGGCGGTCCTACCCTGACCCGGCTCTACTCATTGCATTATCTGCTGCCGTTCGTGATAGCGGGTCTTGTGGTGCTTCACATCTGGGCGCTTCATATACCCGGAAGTACCAATCCCACCGGGATTGAAATCAAGTCCAAGTCTGACTCAGTGCCATTCCATCCCTACTATACGATCAAGGATGGTTTCGCGATGTCGATGTTTGTCATCCTGTTTGCGGGCTTCGTGTTCTACGCACCGAACTTCCTTGGGCATCCGGACAACTACATCGTGGCGGATCCGCTGGTAACGCCGCCGCATATCGTCCCGGAATGGTATTTCCTCCCATTTTACGCGATCCTGCGCGCGATCCCTAGCAAACTGCTGGGCGTTATCGCCATGTTTGCATCGATTGGCGTGCTGCTCTTCCTGCCATGGCTCGATACATCAAAAGTGCGATCGGCCCGTTACCGCCCAATCTTCAAGTGGTTTCTCTTGGCGTTTTTCATCAACGCGGTCGCGCTAGGCTACCTGGGCGCCAAGGCACCTGAAGGCTGGTACCTGACTTTCGGACGGTTATGCACGGCCTACTACTTCCTGTTCTTGCTGGTGATCATGCCCATTATTGGTTGGATCGAAAAACCATCGGCTATGCCGGGGAGCATCACCGATGATGTGCTCGGCAAAAAACCGGCGACGGCGAAAACACGGTGATGAGGGATATGTCCATGAAGAAGTTCACATCACCATTTCGCGGACTTGTCCTGAGTGCGGCGGGCGCATTGCTTGCGTTCACCACGTTGACGGCAACACCTGTTGCTGCTGCTGGAGACGGACCGGAAATCAAGGCTCAGAAATGGAGCTTTTCGGGTCCCTTCGGAATGTATGAGCGCGGGCAGTTACAGCGCGGTTACAAGGTCTACAAGGAAGTTTGCTCCGCTTGCCATGGCCTGCGGCTCCTGCATTACCGCAATCTTGGCGAACCTGGCGGTCCGGAATTCAGCGAAGAGGAAGTCAAGGCGCTTGCCGCTCAGGTGGAAGTGCAGGCCGGGCCGAATGACGAAGGCGAGATGTTCGACCGTCCGGGCAAACCCTCCGACGCGTTTGTCTCACCGTTCCCGAACAAAGAGGCGGCGCGGGCCGCCAACAATGGTGCCTATCCGCCCGACCTCTCGGTTATGGCCAAAGCGCGTGTTGGTGGGCCGGACTATCTCTATGCGCTCTTGACGGGCTACAAAGACGCACCCTCGGGTATGACGATGTCGGAAGGCATGAACTACAATGCCGCGTTCGCGGGTCATCAGATTGCGATGGCTGCGCCACTGAATGCAGAATCCGTCGAATACACCGACGGGATTGCCCCAACGGTGGACAACTACGCAAAAGACGTTTCAGCTTTCCTGATGTGGGCGGCAGAACCAAAGCTGGAAGAGCGTCATAAGGTCGGCTTCCGCTTCATGATCTATCTTGTCCTTCTTGCGGGCCTTTTGTATCTGGCCAAACGCCGGACCTGGAGCCGTCTGAAACACTGATGCTTCGAGATTGAGTTGACAGTAAACAAGGCCCCTCTGAGGAGGGGCCTTTTTGCTGGCTGGCTTGAGGGGAGGGTTAAGCAGCCAGGGCTAATGTTTGATACCCGCGTGGGCTTCATTGCCCCACAGCGAGCGGATTTTTTGATCGCGACCACAGCTGTAGCGATAGACCTTGTAGCGCACCGGATTTCGTTTGTAGTAATCTTGGTGGTAGCCTTCCGCATTGTAGAAGGGCCCTGCTTTCACGATCCTTGTTACGATCTTCTTGTTAAGCGCCTCTTCGGCCTTTTCCTTGGTGGCAAGCGCGGTCTCTTGTTCCTTATTGTTGGCGTAGAAGACCGCCGTCTTATAGCTGTCGCCGCGATCGCAGAACTGTCCGCCCGCGTCGGTCGGGTCCACACTACGCCAGAACACATTCAACAGACGCCGGTACGAGACCTTTGAGGGATCATAGACGATCCGAACCGCCTCATAGTGTCCTGTGGGCCTGTTTGAGACCGTCTTGTAGTTCGCCGTATCTGCCGATCCGCCGATATACCCGGACGTTGTGCTGATAACGCCTGGCACACGATCGAAGTCTGATTCAACGCACCAGAAGCATCCCCCCGCAAAAATCGCGGACGCCTTTTTCTCAGCGGCGGACACTGGTGCGGAAACACTTGCCAGAGTGACGCAACACAGAGCTGCGAAAACAGTGGGGGAGAAACGTGGCATGGATCACTCCTTCGTGGGCGTGCGTCGAAATATGTGCTTTGCGCCAAGCATACTCACACTGTCTTTGGCTTGAACACCAGCGCAAGGCCGTTGTTGCAATAGCGCTTGCCGGTGGGCTGCGGACCGTCACTGAAGACATGACCCTGATGTCCGCCGCAACGTGCGCAGTGATACTCGGTGCGCGGGAAGAGGATTTTGAAGTCCGTCTTCGTTTCAACTCGATCCGAAATGGGCCGGAAGAAACTTGGCCACCCGGTGCCACTGTCAAATTTGGTTTCGCTTTCAAACAAGGCAAGTTCGCAACCTGCACAGTGATAGGTGCCAGCACGCTTTTCATCGTTGAGCGGGCTCGTATACGCGCGTTCGGTGCCTTCCTCGCGCAGTATATAATACTGGTCTTCACTCAGCTTCTTGCGCCACTCGGCGTCGCTGAGCTTGAGTTTGGAAATCACGGCCGCAATAGCGCGGTCCGCTCCCATAACGGCAAGACCTGCTGCTCCTGCCGCCACTTTCAGAAAATCTCGCTTTGTCCATTCCATCGTTCCAGGTTCTCCAATGCTTGGACGGGTTGTTAGTGAAGATACGCGGGACAAGTGAGTTTGGATGCGTGGAGTTGGTCAAGGTGTTGGGAAAACCAAAAAAAGGCCCCGCGCTGGGCGGGGCCTCGAGCCGGTTGGAGAGACACTTGTACATACTTTCCGCGCGGCATTTTTGGAGACCGACTTAGTTTTTCTTCATTTTATCGTCGGCCATGTTGGTGTCCTTGGCCATTTTGTCATCCTTCATCATGGTGTCGGACTTCTCCATCTTGCCGTCTTTCATCATGGCGTCGTCTTTCTTCATTTTGTCCTGTGCGAACGACGGACCAGCCAGCATGAAGGAAGCGGCAAGTGCAGTCAGAGTCAGAGTGCGTATGGTCATGATTTTCTCCTGAGCAGGTGCTGAATTAGCGCTAAGACATGGAAAACGGGAGCCACACGATTCAAGATGCCCAGAAACACCGGAATGTGAGTTCATGTTTTCTAATGTGATCGCTGGGAGGCGTAATCGCGTTGCGCTAGCATCTGATCCAGTGTTCTGGAGAAGGACGATGAAATGAACTGGAAATGGTTTTGCCGCATTCAGGCAGCCCTGCTGGCAGCAGTGATACTCTGGGGGACAGTGCTTGAGTCGCACTCGCAGAATTCACCCTCACCCAAGGGCCCGGTGATCCTCACGATCGCTGGTGACATCTCGAAGTCCAACCGTGGCGAGGCAACCGAAAAACGCGACGCATTCTTCAACTATCATGAGATCAAGTTCGATCGGGCCTTTCAGCTCGATCAAGCCATGCTGGATCAATTGAAGCAGGGCACGGTCAAGGTCAATGCTCCCCAAACGGATGGACCGGTCACACTCAAAGGTGCGCTACTGTCCGAGGTTCTCAAGCTTGTTGGCGCGAAGCAGGGTATGTCGCTCCGAACAGTGGCTCTTGACGGATTCTCAACCGAAGTAAGCCCGGAAAAAGTCGCCGCGCATGACTGGATCCTGGCATCGACGCAGGACGGAAAACCGCTCAATATTGGCGGGCAGGGGCCTTTGTGGATGGTCTACACACCGTCAAAGATCGATGTGCCCGAAAAAGAAGAGCAGGAGTGGCCTTGGGCGTTATTCTTTATCGAAGTGACGAAATAGGCCTCGCGCACTGAAAGACCTGAATACGCACTGTCATCCTTTGAGCTTGCGCTCGACGAAATCGAGCCGGTCCTGACCCCAGAAAATTTCACCATCGATCACATAGGTGGGCGCGGCGAACACGTTTTTTGAAATCGCCTCCTCGCTGCTCTTCGTCCAGATGTCCATCGCTTCCTCTAAGGAGAGTGCTGCGCGCAGCGCATCCGCATCCAGGCCTACGCGGCTTGCGGCCTCACTTTGCACCTCGGCATCAGCGGGGTCACGATCTTCTTCCCAGAGCATGCGCCCAATCTCCGTTGCCAGGCCAAGGGCATCGCCGCCGGTCTTGACCGCGGCGAGTATGAGGCGCACGCCCTCACTCTCGTCATGTGGGAAGTGAGCAGGCTCCAGCACAAGTGGAATGTCGTTGAAGGCGCGCCACCGCTTGAGTTCCATCATGCGATAGACCTGCCGTTCGGGAGAGCGTTTGGGCAGGGGCAGACCGCCCGTTTCGGCAAACACGGTACCCAGATTCACAGGGACCACGTTAACGCTGGCGCCGTTTTCGGCAGCCATTTTCGCCAGCCGGGCACTGCCCATGTAGGACCAGGGAGAATTAAGGGAGAAGTAGTAATCGATTACGGTCATGGGAGATGCCTTCGTTCGGGGTTCAATTGCGCCACTCCTACCATTCTCCACAGGGTCTCACCAGCACAGTTGCGAGAATGGAGTTTTTCCATTGGATGGCATAGAGGGGGGCGTTAAGGTTCGCGCAAATTGCGCGGCGAATTCAAAAACAGGGGCTGGACTGGTCATGACGAAAGCCGTTCTTGGTATTGTCGGTGGAAGCGGCGTCTACGACATCGAATTGGAAAATGCACGATGGGAAAAGGTCAGCGGCCCTTGGGGTGAACCGTCTGATGAGCTGCGCATCGGGGAAATAGACGGACTGCCTGTTGTCTTTCTGCCGCGCCACGGGCGCGGCCATCGATTGTCTCCATCGACCATAAATTACCGTGCCAATATCGACGCACTCAAACGCGCCGGCGTAACAGACCTTGTGTCCGTTTCTGCGTGTGGCTCATTCCGAGAGGAACTCTCCCCGGGCACCTTTGTCATCGTCGATCAGTTCATCGACCTTACCTTTGCGCGCGAGAAGAGCTTCTTCGGGGAGGGCTGCGTTGCTCATGTCACAGTGGACAAACCCGTTTCACCGGGGTTGGCCGACAAGGTCGAGGCGGCCGCGAAAGCGGAAGGCATATCGCATCATCGCGGTGGCACCTATCTGGCCATGGAAGGCCCGCAGTTTTCCACCTTGGCGGAATCCCATCACTATCGCGCGTCAGGCTATGACGTGATCGGCATGACCAACATGCCTGAAGCCAAGCTCGCCCGCGAGGCTGAGCTTTGCTATGCCACTGTCGCCATGGTGACTGACTATGACAGTTGGCACCCCGATCATGGATCGGTCGACATCCAGGCCATCCTGAAGGTCATGGGCGAAAACACCGCCCATGCGAAGCGCCTTGTGACCCGGTTGGCGAAAGAGCTCCCGGAGGAGCATGAGCCATGTCCGATCGGTTCCGACAGGGCGCTTGAATATGCCGTCATTACAGCACCAGAGGCGCGTGATCCGGAGTTGTTGAAGAAACTGGACGCTGTTGCTGGGCGGGTGCTCTAGAAGGAACGTGGAATGACCGATCTGGATCTCAAGAAGTTGGTGCGTACCATCCCCGACTACCCGAAAAAGGGGGTCATGTTTCGGGATATCTCCACCCTGTTTGGCGATGCAGCCGGCTTTACTGCCTGCATCAAACAGTTGGCCGCGCCGTATCAGGAGAGCGAAGTCGAAGCGGTGGCAGGTATTGAAGCGCGCGGATTTATTTTGGGCGGCGCGATTGCTGACCGATTGAATTGCGGTTTCGTACCGATCCGGAAAAAGGGCAAACTGCCAGCCAAGGCAATTGGCCAGGATTATGAGCTTGAGTATGGGGTAGATGTCATCGAAATCCATGAGGATGGTGTTCGGGATGGTGAACGTGTGCTTTTGGTGGATGACCTTGTCGCGACAGGGGGTACGGCCGAGGCAGCGGTGAAGCTGTTGTGCAGACTCGGCGCTGACGTGGTCGGAGCCGCCTTCGTTATTGACCTGCCCGAACTCAAGGGACTTGATCGCGTCGAGGCACTTGGCGTGAAGTGTCACACACTCATAGAGTTTGAGGGGGAATAGGCTTTGGCATCATGGGAGACACTTACCGCTTTTGCAGCGGTGCTCGCCGTATTCGCTTACGTGCCCGGGCCTGCCAGCCTTTATGCTGCAGCCCAGACCATAGCGCGCGGCCGGAAGGCAGGGCTGTTGGCGGTGGCTGGGTTGCACCTCGGAGGATATGCGCACGTTGTGGCAGCGACGTTCGGGCTCTCAGCCGCCCTGGCGCTCGTGCCTGATGCATATTTGGTGATCAAGTTGGCCGGTGCCGTCTATCTTGTTTGGCTTGGTGTCAGCATCATTCGCTCGGGTGGTAGCAGAGATGTAAACGAACCCGCGATACGGGAGCAAGGACGGGGATCAGCTCTGTCTCAGAGTGTTGTCGTCGAGGTTCTCAATCCCAAGGCGGCCCTGTTCTTTCTGGCCTTTCTGCCCCAATTCGTTGATCCAGCCGCGGCCCTGCCGATCTCAATGCAAATGCTGGTCCTCGGGTTCGTGACGTTACTGGCATTCACATCCGCTGATATCTTCACTGTCTTGTTTGCTTCTTTCATAGTCACAAGGTTCCAGACGATTGGACCCGTACAACGCGCATTCAAATGGATTGGCGGGCTCGTTTTGGTCGGGCTTGGTGCGAAGCTCGCATTGGAGAGCCAACGGTGAAGATTGACGGCAAACACTACCGCACCATCTGGGTTGAGGACGATGGCTGGTCAGTCGGCATAATCGATCAGACCAAACTGCCTCATGTGTTTGAACCTAAAACGCTGAAAAACGTCGGAGATGCGGCAGCCGCGATCAAGGATATGCTGGTGCGCGGTGCCCCATTGATCGGTGCAACCGCCGCATACGGCATTTGCCTCGCGCTTCGCGATGACGCGTCCGATGAGAAGCTTGAAGCGGCAGCGGATCAGTTAGCGGCCACACGGCCGACGGCGGTCAATCTGCGTTGGGCAATTGATGAGATGTTGCACGCTGTGCGCAATCTGCCGCGCGAGAAGCGAGTGATCGCGGCATACAAGCGGGCAAGCGAGATCTGTGACGAAGACGTAGAGACCTGCCGCATGATCGGCGTACACGGATTGAAACTCATCGAGGACATCGCGCGCACCAAAAAGGGCGCACCTGTGAATGTGCTGACCCACTGCAATGCCGGATGGCTGGCCACGGTTGATTGGGGTACGGCCACATCACCCATCTATCAGGCGCATGAGGCGGGGATCCCGGTTCATGTCTGGGTGGATGAAACCCGGCCCCGCAATCAGGGCGCGGCGCTCACGGCCTTTGAGTTGGGGCATGAGAGCGTGCCTCACACAATCATTGCCGACAACGCTGGGGGGCACCTGATGCAGCGCGGACAAGTTGATCTCTGCATCACCGGCACGGACCGGACGGCTGCCAACGGCGACGTTGCAAACAAGATCGGCACATATCTCAAGGCGCTCGCGGCTGCTGACAATGAAGTGCCATTCTATGTGGCGTTACCGCATTCAACGATCGACTGGTCTCTCGACGATGGATTTAAAATTCCAATCGAGGAACGTGGCGCGGAGGAGGTTACGCATATGACCGGCCGTGCGAAGAACGGAAAGGTCGCCACCATAGACATTGCCGCACCAGGAAGCCCTGCGGCCAACCCGGCATTTGACGTCACTCCTGCCAGACTCGTTACCGGCCTCATTACTGAAAGAGGCATATGCGAGGCGAGCATGGAGGGTCTTCTCGGTCTCTATCCTGAGATGGTGGAAGATGGCTGATCAGGATGAAGCCTGGTTGCGGCAGGAGATCATCGATACTGCGCTCGCCATGTCGCGAGAGAGGTTGTCGCCCGGCACCTCGGGAAATGTATCGGCCCGGTGGGAAGATGGCATGCTGATTACGCCAACCGGCATGGCGTACGATAATTTGATCCCGGAAGATATTGTTTTCATTGATGGAAATGGAGATTCGGCATCAGGTGCCCGTAAACCTTCCAGCGAGTGGCGGTTCCACTTTTCCGCCTATGTTGTCCGGAAAGACGCCCACGCAGTCGTGCACACCCATTCTCGCTTTGCGACGGCTCTTGCCTGTTGCCGAAGGACGATCCCGGCGTTCCACTATATGGTTGCGGTGGCTGGAGGAGATGACATCCCGTTGGCCGACTATGCAACCTTCGGCACTCAGGAACTCGCCGACCATGTTGCGGTGGCGCTAGAAGATCGCACGGCGTGCCTGATGGCCAATCACGGCGCAATCGCGTGCGGCGCTAATCTGGACGCTGCTCTTGGTCTGGCGCGCGAAGTGGAATCGCTTGCCGCGCAGTATGTGGCTGCACTTCAGACGGGCGAGCCGCACATTCTGGATGGTGACGAGATGGCCCGCGTCCTTGAACGCTTCGAGACGTATGGTCAGCAGGACAACTAAGAGCGGGGCGGTTGATGGACGTCCGTGAGCCACGGGATGGACATTAGTGCTGCGTCTAGTGCTTCCTGCTCGATGAAAAAAGTTTCTTTGCTGTAAAATCCGATGGGAAACCAGCCCCGCCCGTCTTCGCTGTCGCGGCGGTACTCCTCAAAGCCGTAGGTGCCATCAGGCCGCACAAACAGATCGACGCAGCGCCCGCCGTCTGGTGTTTCGATAGAGCGGAGAACCTTGTTTTCGTGAACCACTGCGACGGTTTCCTATTCGCGGTAAACATGCTTGTCTTGTGTGAACCGGCTAGGGGGGCAGGCAATGGATTTTGTAATTGCAACGAAGATGTTCGCAGCCCTGTTTGCGATCATGAATCCGCTGACGAACCTTCCCATATTCCTGTCGGTCACTGACGGAAAGACAGCAAAACAGCACGCGGCTATTGCGTTTACCGGTGCGGTTTCAGCCTTCGTGATCCTAATGGTGGTTTTGTTCACCGGTAATCATATCCTGACGTTCTTTGGAATCACAGTGAACGACTTCCGCATAGCCGGCGGGTTGCTGATCTTGGCCATTGCCCATTCTATGCTGCATGTCGAGACAAGCCGGATTAGCCATTCACCGGAAGAATCCGACGAGGGTCGTGAAAAGAACAATCCGGGGCTTTTTCCCCTGGCGATTCCCTTGCTTGCCGGTCCGGGGTCCATGACGACGGTGATCGTGTTTGCCCACAAGGCGCACGGACTTCCCGACAAGTTGCTGTGCGCGGGAGTTCTCTTCGTTATCTGCGCCCTGATCTACATCACCTTTGCCATGGGTGAACGCGTTGGTGAATGGCTCGGATCCACGGGCATGAACATTGTTACGCGGATCATGGGTATGCTATTGGCGGCAATTGCAATCGGCATGATCCTCGATGGGCTCATTGCGGCAATTCCAGCGCTTCAGAAATAAGGCAGTGAAGATCACTGCCGCGGGTCACGTTGCAAAACGGAAGTGCAGCACGTCGCCGTCCTTGACGACATAGTCCTTACCCTCCAGGCGCAACTTGCCGGCATCGCGCGCGCCAGCCTCACCGTTGCAGCTTATGAAGTCATCGTAGGAAATTGTTTCCGCGCGGATAAAACCCCGTTCGAAGTCTGTATGAATCTGCCCTGCTGCCTGCGGGGCTTTCGTGTTTTCGCGGACGGTCCAGGCACGTGCTTCCTTTTCACCAGCAGTGAAATAGGTAATCAGGTCGAGCAGGTCGTAGCCTGAACGGATTAGCCGGTCGAGTCCTGCTTCGGAAAGCCCAAGTTCCTGCAGATATTCGGTGCGTTCATCGTCGGCGAGTTGAGCGAGTTCCGCCTCGATCTTGGCGGAGATTACGACCACCTGTGGTGGCTTGGGATCTGATGCACCGGCATTTGCCACTGCTTTGGTGACCGTCTCCTCAACCAGCTTCGAATACGCATTGCCGGTTGCTGCTGACGCTTCATCGACGTTGCAGACATAAAGAACGCGCTTTGAGGTGAGCAGATTGAGTGCGAGAAACGTCCGCCTGTCTTCCTCCGCGACATTTGCCAGACGCGCAGGCTGTCCTTCGCGCAGCATTTCGAGGGCCGCATTCACAAGTTCGAGCGTTTTCTTCGCTTCCTTGTCCTGGCCACGGATCTTTTTCTCCAATGGCTCAATGCGTTTTTCCAGGCTTTCCATGTCGGCGAGCATCAGTTCCGTCTCAACCGTCTCCGCATCGGCCAGCGGATCGATATGCCCGTCCACATGGGTTACGTCCGGGTCATCGAAACATCTGAGCACGTAAGCGATGGCATCCACCTCGCGGATATGCGCGAGGAACTGGTTGCCGAGTCCTTCGCCTTTTGAGGCGCCTTTTACGAGGCCTGCAATGTCCACAAAGGTGAGGCGGGTCGGGATGACGGATGAGGGCTTGACGATTCCGGCGATCTTCTCAAGGCGAGGATCGGGCACCGGAACCTCACCCACGTTGGGTTCGATGGTGCAGAAGGGGTAGTTGGCCGCCTCCGCTGCAGCTGTCTGAGTCAGCGCGTTAAAGAGGGTGGACTTGCCTACATTCGGCAGTCCGACAATGCCGCATTTAAAGCCCATATGCCGTCCCTAGCTGCCTTCTGCGCCGAATATCTTGCGCAACCGCGCAAACGGTCCTTCAGCCGGTGTCTCAGGATCAGCTTCTCTGCTTGCGGCATTACGGGCCAGTTCGCGTTGGGACGGCCCCTTTGCCTTGTTCGGTTTTGCCTTTGGTGAGGTGGCCGATTTCTCTTTTCCGCCCGTGGCGAGAGCAACCTTGTTCATGAAGTTTGCTGTGTCCCCTTCCGCAAGGAGGGGAGCCGATGATGCGATGACGTCAATCAGCGGTTCGAGCCACACACGCTCGGCTTTCGAGAAATCCCTCAATACGTGGCTGTGAACTTTTGATTTGTCTCCCGGATGACCAATGCCGATGCGCACGCGCGCATAGTCGTTGCCGATATAGCGCGTAAGCGATTTCAGCCCATTGTGACCCGCCACACCGCCGCCAGTTTTGACCCGAACCTTGCCCGCCGCGAGATCGATTTCATCGTAGAGTACGATCACGTCATCAAGGTCGAGCTTGTAGAACCGAATGGCTTCTGCTGCCGCCCGGCCGGACTCGTTCATATAGGTGGTTGGTTTCAGCAGCAGGCACTTCTCGCCTCCGAGGCGGCCTTCTGAAATTTGACCCTGGAATTTTTTCCGCCACGGACCGAAGTCATGGGCATCTGCAATTGCATCCGCCGCCATAAAGCCGACATTGTGCCGGTTGCGGTCATGCTCCGCGCCGGGATTGCCTAGGCCGATCAGCAGTTTCATGAGGGTAAAGGTCCCGTTCCGGCCCAGGTGGGAGCGGGCCTTGCAGCCTTACTCCTCGCTGGTCTCAGCGTCGCCTGCTTCGGCTCCGCCTTCGCCTTCTTCGCCTTCTTCGCCTTCCTCGCCTTCAATTCCTTCGCCTTCTTCGCCTACCATTTCCTCCACCTCTTCGACGATCTCGGCCATGCGGCCGACAATTGTGGCGACGGTGAAGTCGCGGTCGGAAATGGTTAGCTCGACGCCTTCAGGAAAGGTAATCGACGAAACGTGCAACGAGTCACCGATATCGAGTCCGGTCAGATTTGCTTCAAGATATTCAGGGATCGACTCCGCGACACATCTCAATTCGATTGTGTGGCGAACGATATTCAGAACACCACCGCGCTTGAGGCCAGGCGACTCTTCCTCATCAAGGAACTGCACGGGCACTTCCACGGTGACTTTTGCGCCTTTTCCTAGTCGGAGGAAATCGACATGCAATGGCACATCTCGAACCGGATCGAGCTGGATGTCGCGTGGAATCACGCGTTCCGGTTTCCCATCCACGTCCAGCATGTAAATCGTATTCAGGAACTGCGGCAACCTCGCGTGTTGCCAGAATTCCTTACCATCCAGCGCCACTGACTGTGGATCTGTATCATCCCCGTAGATGATGCCGGGAACGCGCCCTTCACGCCGTAGTGCGCGGGCTGCACTCTTTCCAGAACCGTCGCGTGCCGCGGCTTTGATCTCGCTGATCTCGGCCATATCTTATCCTCCGAATTTCAGGTGTCGAGCCTTCCACTCGGCCCGCGGTATTGACCAAGGCTGCGATTGGTTGCGCGCCAAGGCAATTTCTGGCGCGCTTATAGCGTTCACAGGCGCTGCTGGCAATGGTGCGATTGGGATTGTTTAGTCAAAAAGGCTCGAAACGGACTCCTCGCCACTGGTACGGGCGATCGCTTCACCGAGCAAGGGAGAGACACTCATCACCCTGACATTCTGCGCCACGCGCACTGCTTCAGTGGGAAGAATGGAGTCGGTGATGACGAGGTTGCTCATTGATGACGCGGTTATGCGGGCAACGGCGCCGCCAGAAAGCACACCATGCGTGATATAGGCGCTGACGTCACTCGCACCGTTTTCAAGCAGTGCTTCAGCTGCATTGCACAGGGTTCCGCCGCTGTCGACAATGTCGTCAACAAGGATGCAGGAAAAATCCTCGACTTCACCAATTACGTTCATGACTTCAGAGTCGCCCGCGCGTTCGCGCCGCTTGTCAATGATTGCCAGTGGGGCGCCGATGCGCTTGGCAAGTCCGCGCGCGCGAACCACGCCCCCGACGTCTGGCGAGACAACCATGACCTTGTCCAGCTCGTAGTTCTTCTTGATGTCCTTCACCATCTCTGGCGCCGCATAGAGATTGTCCGTCGGGATATCGAAGAAACCCTGTATCTGCCCTGCATGCAGGTCGAGAGTAAGCACCCGGTCCACACCGGCCTGGCAGATGAGGTTAGCGACGAGTTTGGCTGATATGGGACTTCGCGACCCGACTTTCCTATCCTGGCGTGCATACCCGTAATAGGGCATCACTGCAGTGATGCGACGTGCCGAGGCGCGGCGCAGCGCATCGATCATGATGAGCAGCTCCATCAGATGATCGTTGGCCGGGTAGGATGTGGACTGCAGGACAAAGACATCTTCGCCACGCACATTTTCCTGAATTTCAACGAAAATTTCCATGTCCGCGAAACGACGCACGGAGCATTTCGTCATCGGCATGTTCAGATAAGCGGCGATCGCGTCAGCAAGAGGCCGGTTTGAATTGCCAGCAACGAGTTTCATGTGCCGTTCCCCAGCCCGCTAGATAATTCAGAGACGGCTACGAGCCCTCTGCCACGCTTGCGAGGGCCGCTTTGTAGCAACGCGCGTAGTGCGTGTAAACCGGATCAAATCTTGATTGTGGGCAAGGCGGGGCAGGTCAGCCACGGCTCTTGTTGATGAGTTTGATGATCTCGGCCGCGGCGGCGTTCCCGGCTGCGATGGCTGCGGGTCCCCACGTCTTGTTCAGAGATCCTTTGGCAACGTCACTTTGCTGCGTTACCGAGCCCAGGCTCTGGCCGGTGGGGCTCAGAAGCGACCAATCGATTTTGACCCGTTCCTTGCCACCCGAGGCAGGGCTGACGCTGACTGTGCCATTGATCTTGTAGACGTTTGTCCCACCGGTACTGGCAATCTGAACACCCTTTGCTCGCAGGCGCGTGCGCAAGGCATTGGTCAACGATGAACGGCCATCGCCTGGCGCGCCGGAAACAGGCGGCACCAGAGCCGCAATGGGTCCGGAGGGCTTGACTGCTGACGCCGTGCGGCGGGGTGTGCTCGCCGGGGGTGGTGACCGTGGTTTTTTCTGCGTTGCTGAAGTTCTTGCTGGTGTAACCGGTGACGAGGTTGCGCCACCCTGCTTCGGCAGCCAGGCTGCCAGATTGGTCGTCGTTTTGGCGGCTATTTTTTGCAGCGCGGCCTGATTTATCGATGCCCATGGTTTCGCACCGGCTTTGGCCGGAACGGCTTCTTCGCCAAGGATGCGATGTACCCTGTTACCCGATTTGTCGGTTACGTCGAGAATGTAGGAAAATTTCTCCGCCCGACCCTCATTGGATTGGGCGAGATATCCCTGAACCGTATAGGTCGAGGGTCTCCCTTTTTCGGTCACAACCGGAATGCTTTTCTGCTTCGCGGCCGCCACAAGCTGCTGATTGAGTTCTTTGCTGACGTTGGCCGGTGGCCCGATAATCGGAGCAAAAGTCACTGGCGCCAGCTTCCCGCCGGCACCACCCTCGCCGCTGAAGACACCACTCAGCGATCCGCCGGCGCATCCTGTTACCAAGATCGCCAGTGCTGCAAACGCCGTCAATGTCACCAGCCAACTGGTGATACGCCCCGCCGCCGCCGTACGCTTGGTTAACACTCGTTCCGACTCCATAGTGTCACAAAACCCAGGATCGCTCGCCAATTCAATGGGTTGGCGTAATCCTGAGAGCCTCGCCGCACAAGTTGTACAGCGTCTCGGCGGATGCGTCTAGCGGGCCTGAAATGCACTGCTGACGACAGTATCATGGTATTAAAATGGCAGAGATTTGACGGCCATAGTCTGGTTCATCACGATGGCATGAACGTCGGTAGCTGAAAAACCGCCCATCGTCGCCATAAGTGCACAGGCGCAAATTTTCTACGGCGCCCGTTCCTGCCTCCTGCAAACGAACCTCAACATAGCCTGTCAGATCGAAGTACGGCTGAGAATCCTCTGATTTTCTAACGAAAAACCGGGCGTTAGCGTCGGTGACCTCAAGAAAATTCGCTTCAAACTCTTCACCGACCTCATACGCCTGTTGGGAAATGGCCGGGCCGATTGCGGCAGCGATGCGCGACCGTGTCGCACCCATGTTTACCATCTTATCAATTGTTGCTTCGAGGACACCGGAAAGGGCGCCGCGCCAGCCCGCATGTGCCGCGCCGGTGATTTTGGCTTCCGGATCGGCAAAAAGAACGGGAACGCAATCCGCAGTCGAAATACCAATGGCGAGACCGGGCCGTGCCGTCACCACCGCATCTGCTTTCGGCGTGTTTTCACGCGTCCAGGGCTCCTCGACAATCGCAACTTCGGCCGAGTGGGTCTGATAGGGCGTCACCAGTGCCGAGGACTCGCTTCCCAACCGAGCGGCGAAGCGGGTGCGGTTTTCACCAACCAGATCACGATCGTCTTTGGACCCGACGCCACAGTTGAGAGACGTGTAAATGCCTCGCGACACGCCGCCTTCGCGCGTGCCGAAGCCATGGCGCAGACCGGAGAAGGAGGAAAGCAGGGGGCTTTCGATAATCATGCATCTTGCTCCGGTTTAGGGTCACTGGAGAAGGGCGGCGGTGTGATCCCGGTGCTTGTCAGGGCCATGACTTTGAAAAGCTCGCCCATCTGAGCCGGATCGACAAGCCGGCGGGCGCCTGCTGCTATTGTTTCTTTCGTTGCAGCATTTGCGTTTTGCACAAGACGTTCGCAGCGCTCCTTCAGCCCAAGGTCAAGAAGGAATTCCCGCTGGCTCAAGGGACCATGAATATCGAGGTCACTGCTCCGTGCGGTGTCACCAAGTTGATCGAAGTCCACATGTGCTGTCAGGTCGGCCATGCCGGGCTCTTCCAGCGGGTCGGCATAGTCATGCCTTCTTACTGCCTGCAGGGTGTCCCCTGGTGCGCTCTTGCAGTGGCCATAATCGATGAACAACGCCGCAGTTGGAGCCTTCTGTGCACGCGCTGCCAATGTCTCGACAATCAAGTTGCTTGCGGGGCGGATTTCCGCCATATCGCCGTCCCGCGCTTGCACGCGAAGTTCTTCCGGCAGAGGGGTTTCAGATTCAAGGGGCTCGCCATGGACTTGAAATTGCAGCTTGCCATCCTTGGTGAGGGCGACGCAACGTTCAAACCATCGCCCGTCTCGTTTCTCAAACTGGCGGACGGGCAGGGCATCGAAAAACTCGTTGGCGATCAGGATCGCCGATCCATCGGAAATGTCCATTAGGTTGGCGTGCCATTGAGGTGATTTGTCGAACCTGCCAATTGTTTCGGCTTGTATGTCGCGCAATAAGGGACTCGTCTCGACCAAATGCACCTTGCAAGCATCGTAGAAGGCCGGGACGCTCTTTGCGGCGCGCAGGACGTCGGCCATGAGCGTACCGCGCCCGGGGCCGAGTTCAATCAGGCGGACGGAGGCAGGCGTTCCCATCTCCTGCCAGACCACAACACACCAAAGCCCGATCAGTTCGCCAAAGATCTGGCTTATTTCCGGTGCGGTGGTGAAGTCGCCCTTCTCACCAAGAGGGTCGCGGGTCGCGTAGTAGCCGAATTCCGGGTCGCCGAGGCAAGCTTCCATATAGTCAGCGATTGATATCGGCCCGTCTGTCTCTATGCGGCGTTTGAGCTCCGCGAGAAGCGTGTCCTGTGTGCTTGGAGTGGAGTGTGCGGCCAGCATGGGATCAGGCGGCAGCGCGCGCGCGCGCGCGCCAGATCACATAGGCGCCAATGGCGATCATGGGCAGAGAGTAGACGATGCCCGGTGTGAATACGCCGGTCGAAAAAGCATGTTCCTGATCGAACATGCGGAAATTCTCCGCAGTGATCCGGGCCAGTGCGTAGCCCGCAAAAAATACTCCCGACACATAGCCCGGCATGGGAAGCACTTTCTTGACGTGCGTGAAATAGCGCAGCACCAGAAACAGCACCAGGCCCTCAAGAGCGGCTTCATACAGCTGGCTCGGGTGGCGCGGCTCCGGCCCGGCACCGGGAAACACCATGGCCCAGGGTGCATCGCTCACCCGGCCCCAGAGTTCGCCGTTGATAAAGTTTGCGAGTCGTCCAAAGAAAAGGCCAAAGGGCGCCGCGGCGCAACACACGTCGGCGATGGAAAGCATGGGGATTTTTTTAACCCGGGCGAACAACCAGACAGCAAGGCAGACCCCGGCAAGGCCACCGTGAAACGACATGCCTCCATTCCAGAGTTTCGGAATATCCTGCGGATTGGAGAAGAAATAAGCGGGTTCATAGAATAACACGTAGCCGAGGCGCCCGCCGACGACGACGCCAAGAGTGGTCCAAAGCAGCAGATCATCGGCAATTTCCTTGCCCGCAGGCGGTTCACCATTCCACAAGGCTGCATTGGCAAACAGGCTGCGCGCATACAGCCAGCCTCCGAGCAGGCCGAACATGTAGGCGAGGCCGTACCAGTGGACCGAAATAGGTCCGATTTCGAATGCGATTGGATCGATGACCGGAAACGGGATTGCGAAGAGCGGCATGATGTTCTGGCCCGACGTGCGATGGCTGGTTGGGCCGGACCATCCTTGAGGCCTGCGCTCGTGTCAAGCAACACAGGCGTGAACGGTGTGCGAAGTCGCTCCACTCTCCTGATGCGAAACAATCAGCCGCGCAAACGTTCGAGCTGTTCGCCATATCCGTCAGGATTTGCCACCACGTCGACAAGCGAGGGCCCTTTGAACGCGATGGCTTCTTTCAACACAGCAGCAAGATCGCCATTCGCCTCAACGCGCCATGCCCTGCAGCCAAGGCTTTCTGCAGTCCGTGCGAAGTCGGTGCCCGGATAGCGCACGCCGCTGTTCCGGTACTGTTGACGCTGTTGTTTGATATCAATGAGCGAAAGGGCAGCGTCATTGATCACCAGAACAGTGATGTCACAGTCGTGTTCAATCGCCGTCGTTAGCTCCGTCAGGCACATCATCATGCCGCCGTCGCCGGTGACGGCAAGGACAGGGCTCTCGGGCTCCTCCAATGCCAAGGCAATGGCGGCCGGAAGCGCATACCCCATTGTCGAAAGGCCGTTTGACTTGAAAACGCCAAAAGCCTCTTCGGCAGGCCAGAAACCAAGAGCTGCAAACATATGCGCACCCGCATCCACGGTGAGTCGCATGCCGGCTGGCGCTATTGAGGCAGCGGCCTCGACTGCGCTCTGCGCGGTGTGATCATTGCCTCCGAGGATAGACGTCTGTGAGATAATCTTTCGCGCCTTTTTGATGTCTTTGACTTCCCAATCACTTGATTTCAAATCAGAAACCAGTGCATCCACGATCCGGCTAAGATCTCCGATAACGCAGACGTCCGGCGATTTCGGCATCGGCGTTGCGTCAGCCACGCACAAGTCAACGATCGGGCAGGTGTAGGGCCATTCTCCTGGAATGATTTCAATGGCGTCGAACCCGAAGAAGACGATCAGGTCAGCCTCATGGATGAGGCCCGATTCCGCGGCGGAGCCCGTGAACAGCCCGGCAAAACACTTGTGTGAAGATGGCAGTACGCCGGACGCCTTGTAGCTGGCAAGCACCGGGCAGCCGAGTGTATCAGCCAGCATCTGCAGAGATTGCGGCGCATGGTTCTGACGCGCCTCAAGCCCCGCCAAAATGATCGGCTTGTTCGCCTCGGAAAGGAGCTTGTGCGCTTTTTCAAGTGCCTCGTCAGAAGGGAGAGGCGGATGGGCTTTTGCGGAGCGGGCTGCACCGGATGTGATGGGTGCGGCGGCATCACCTGCAGTCAGGTCAAGCTGAACCGGGCCCCACGGAGGGGTCATCGCGGTTTCGATGGCACGCGCGAAAATCTCTGGTCCGTCCGCAGGTTGCAGCCGGCCCTGCAGTTTCGTAATTGGCTTATAGAGCGCGTTCTGGTCGAGCGCCTGATGCGGGGAGGATGCCGGTCCGTCGGTGATCAGAATGACCGGCGCTTTCTCCAGCGATGCATAGGCAATCCCATTCACCGCGCTTGTGGCGCCCGGACCCACTCCGGTCAGCAGCACACCGGGTATCGCAGTCAGTTCGCCTGTCACGGCCGCCATAATAGCGGCAGCCGTCTCTGTGCGCGTGAGAACAAAGTCGAGGCCTGTGCGTCCTGCCGCTTCAATAAGCGCGAGGCTCGATCCTCCGCCTGGAATCCCAAAAATGCGTTTGACACCCTCGTCCTTGAGCATCTCGACAAGGGTGGATGCGAGACTGGTTGTCGCGGCTCCCGAGCGATTCATCAGATGCCCTTATATTTTTTCATGGCCTGAGTGAAAGTCAGCCCGTTCCGCAAGTCGTCAACCGCCGCCCTGTCGTCGCGGTCGAGTTTTTCGGCGATTTCCATAATCTCTTCTGTGCGATCCTTGGGCAGGCACACCACGCCCGTGCCATCGGCCACAATGAGGTCGCCCGGCGATACGGCCACGCTATCGATGACAACAGGCACGTTGATATCCTCTATTCTCAATCGAAGGCGGCCTGTAGTCGGGACCATGTGGCGGGAGAAGACGGGAAAGTCGAACTCGATCATTTCCTCCAGATCCCGCACGGCGCCGTCAACCAACAATCCGGAGACGCCTTTGATCTTGGCAGCCAATGACGCCATGCCACCCCAGGTTGAGGCTTCCGCGCCACCGCAGTCGATCACGATCACATCTCCGGCTTGAGCGGCGTCGATCATGGCACCAACCCGGAAGTCATCAGAGGAGAATTCCCCGTGCGCCCCTGCAATCTCCTTCACGGTTACAGCCCGACCCACAAACCGGAAACCTGGCGCAACAGCCTTGATGTGAACGATGACGTTGTTGTGGAGGCCGACCGCGTCGAGGGCATTGGCCAATGTGCTGGTGGCGAGTTCGGCTGCGCGCGCAACAATCTCCGAAGCAGGGCGAGTGATATCTGAACTGGGCATTGTCAAAGATCCGGGGTTTCGGGTTGGCGGGTTCTGGGTTCGATTTGAATTGTTCGAATGCGTCAGGTCAACACCTTGATTGTATCTTCAGCGAACCCCATAGTCAGGCAGAGCCGCATCAGGAGACATTCTATCCGATGACCCAGACAACCAACCGGTTTTTTGACGAACTCGCGCGCATGATGACCGACGCCACCGGTGCCGCCCAGGGCCTGCGCAAGGAGATGGATACCCTCATCCGCACCCAGGCCGAAAAGGTCCTGAATGATCTCGATGTGGTTCAGCGCGAGGAGTTCGATGCCATGAAAGCGATGGCGCAAAAGGCGCGCGAGGAAAATGGGCGGCTTGAAAAGAGGCTTGCGGAACTTGAAGAGCAGCTGAACCGTGTTGGCAAAGGGCGCCCGGCTGGAAAGAGTTAGGGCGATTGACGCACCCGCCACACTACCGGGCTGTAATGTAGGCATAATCCGAATTCAATTCCGCCGTGCGTCGGCCATTTTTACTTGTCACAATTGAACTTACACGTCGCGATTGTGATTTTGGCGTGGACAAAAACGCTTGGCTCCTTGCGACTCATTCAACCCTAAGGTTATGTCGCAGTAGTTGTGGTTTTCGAATCACAAACCGCAATATTTAGTGGGACTCCGGGGGGCGTCGCGCGTGAGCACGTATGCGTCGTATCCCGCTCCCGCCAGGCCGGAACAAAGGCAAGCCATGGCGTCGATTGATTTCAACTACGAACGTTCGGGCCATCCGGTCGATCTGGTCGAACAGCTTGCGACCATGCACGATTGGGCGTTTGAGCGCAGCGCGGAAGACGAGCTGTCACTGTGCGTGGGTGGCACCTGGAGCGACTATCAGATATCGCTTAACTGGCGCGATGATCTGGAAGCGCTGCATATGGCGTGCGCGTTTGATCTCAAGGTGTCAGATGCGCGGCTCAGCGAAGTCTACAGATTGATGGCATCAATCAACGAGCAACTTTGGCTCGGGCATTTCGATCTGTGGCGCAACGAGAACCTGCTGCTGTTTCGTCATGGGTTGATGCTCAATGGTGCCGACCCGACGGTTTCCCAGTGCGAAGCGCTGCTTCATGCTGCTGTGGAAGCCTGTGAGCGATATTATCAGGCGTTTCAGTTCGTCATATGGGCTGGAAAGACGGCGGAGCAGTCGCTGGCAACCACCATGTTTGAAACCGAAGGACAGGCATGACGCTCGAAATTGGCGGCCCGCTTTTTCTGGTGGGTGCGGGCAAGATGGGTGGCGCACTCCTCACCGGATGGTTGGATAGGGGCCTCGACCCGAATTCCGTCTATATTCAGGATCCGGCGCCACCGGACGAGTTGACTGCACTGGGACAAAAAACGGGTGTACGTGTAATTGATGCCGCAACCGAATTGCCGGCCGCGCCCGCGGTCATGGTGCTCGCGGTCAAACCACAAATCATCGACAGTGTTTTACCGCCTTTGAGGGACGTTGCTGTGAAGGAGACGGTTGTCCTGTCTATCGCAGCGGGCAAGACGATCGCTGCGATGGAGCAGTTTCTGGGTGCTGATGCGGCGATTGTACGCTCCATGCCGAATACACCCGCCGCTATCGGCCGCGGTATTACCGTGGCCTGCGCCAATACCAATGTAAGTTCAAGTCAGAGGGCAAGTTGCGACGCGTTGCTTCAGGCCGCAGGTGCGGTGGCATGGATCGATGACGAAGCAGCTCTCGACGCCGTAACTGCCGTCTCCGGGAGCGGGCCAGCTTACATTTTTCTGTTGGCGGAATGCCTGGAAGAGGCAGGCGTGGAAGCCGGTCTTGAGCGAAGGCTCGCGCGACAGCTTGCGCGTGAAACCGTGAGTGGCGCCGGCGAGTTGTTGCGTCGCTCTGATGCGCCCGCATCCGAGTTGCGCCAGGACGTGACCTCACCAGGCGGCACGACCGCGGCTGCACTTGAGGTTCTGATGAGTAAGAACGGCTTGCAAGGTCTGCTCACTCGCGCGGTGAAGGCAGCAGCGGAGCGTTCACGCGAACTTTCTTCCTGAAGGACCGTCCTGGCATGCTCGTTCCGCGAAGGCGGGTGAACCCGCCCCCACGGAACGATTGCAGCTAGTTTGCTGCGAACACATCGCGTTGAGCGTTTGGGCTCTGGGCAAACGATGCTGATGCCTGGAAGGACTTACCGGTCACGACGACTTTGGTGCCGACGCGGGTGCGATTGTAGAGGTCGATCACATCCTCGTTGTACATGCGGATACACCCTCTTGAGACAGACTTGCCGATCAACCATGGAGCGTCTGTGCCATGGATGCGGTAAAGCGTGCTTCCGAGGTAAAGTGCGCGTACGCCGAGGGGATTGCGCGGATGGCCGCCCGGCACAAACCTTGGAAGGGCGGGGTTCTCCTTGCGCATTGAAATCGTCGGGGTCCAACGCGGGTTCACTGCCTTTCTGGAAACTGGCAGGGTTCCGGCCCAAAAGGCCTCATTGTCCGGAATGGCGATTGGGTAGGAAATAGCCTTGTTACCGGGCAAGATCTTGTAGAGACGCCGGTCACCGATACTGACGAGAATGGTCCCCGGCCGTTCCGATACCTTCAGGCCTACAACATGACGGCCAGATGGTTTGTCACTGAACCAGTCGCTGAAAATGCCTTGTGCCTGGGCGCTGTTGGGGACACCGGCAATTGCGATGAGGGCAATGAGCAATGCAAAGCCTATGCCTTTCACGGTTCGAGTTGTTGATCTCATTTTCTGTTTCATCCTCGAAAAATCATTGAACTGTGTGCGGCCTATTCGCAAAGCAGCGGATGCGCATCACGAAATGCGTGGGCTTGCGGCTTTGGGCCGGATGAGAGACGCAGAGGCGTCCTGGCCAACTTGTCAGGGGCGGCTAGTCAGTTCCGCAGGCGCACGGTGCGTGCGATGACAGTGGTTGAGGCGAATTCCTGAAGCTGAGCCGCGTTATTCGCCCATTTCAGACGCGCGGCGGCCTCTTCGGCAGCCTGCGCCAGGCGATCCGTCAGCGCATCGGTCGACAACTTTTTGAGTTTTGGGACGGGGAATGAAGGGCGTGTGCGGCTGAATGCCCTGGCAATGACGTGGCCGGCGCATACCGCGCAGGGATGGTGCACGCTGGCCTTCGGTCTCTTGCATGGCAATTTCGCAAAAAATGCCGCAGGGGCGGCAAATGCATCCATGAAGCCGTGGTCGAGATCGATGGCCTGTTGCGCCTCAAGTGTTGAGGCTGGCGCTTCGATGCTGCCGACCAAAGGCACGGCCGCAATGATCAGCGCAAGAAACAGCAAACCCTGTCTGATGGTGGCAGTGAATGCCAATTGAGCCCCCGACCTTCGATTCGAGCGATCATAGTCATTGTCATTTCTGAAAGAGAAGAAAAATCATGATGCTGCGCCTTCACATTCGGTTGAGGGGTGGGACAGTCAGAGCTGCCGAATTCCAGTTTGGGTTGGCTCAAGGGATCCGGGACGCGCACACGCGAGCGCCCCGTCTTTGTGGTTCGCATACGCACGCGTATCAGCGGACGATCAATGCCCCAACCTCGCCGGACCGCCCGACCAAGTTCCTCACTTTTGAGATGACCTGAGGAGAACTGTCGGCCATGCTTGGCTGCTTCAACACGACCGAAGGCTTCGACTTCGACCCGGCTATCCGATCGTCCGACAATTGTTTAATTGCTGTGGCAACACTCTTGACGGGAGCGAGAGCGGCCGAACCTGCTACGAATACCGTCATCGTATTCAAGATGATTGCGGAACCTGCCAACGCGACCACGACTATCCTCTTCAACATGGTTTCTCTCCCGGGCAAGAGTTTGCGCTTCATGAAGCGTCAGAAATATCCAGCTTCTCAGAGAGTTCCGAGAAGTCACTCGTGGTATTGGTCGCGTTGAGCCGGGAAAAGGTTCAATCGAATCGCAATCGTTTGAAAACAATGGCTATTATTCTTTTCTTGTGGCGTGGTGGGCCAGGCTCTATCTTGCCGCGCGAAGGAGCGAAGTGATCTCGTGGCAGATCAATCACCAGCACCCGAAATCGCTTTTGACGATTTTCTCAATGTCGACATTCGCGTTGGCACAATCACGCGCGTGGAGCCCTTTCCAGAGGCGCGCAAACCCGCATTCAAGCTGTGGATCGATTTCGGGCCGGAGATTGGTGAAAAGAAAAGCTCGGCCCAGATAACTGTCCACTACACGCCGGAGAATCTTGTCGGGCGTCAGGTTGCTGCAGTTGTTAATTTCCCTCCGCGCCAGATTGGGCCGCTTATGTCCGAGGTGCTGACCCTGGGGTTTCCCGATGGGGATGGCGAGGTTGTTTTGTTCGCGCCTGATTTGAATGTGCCAAATGGTGGGCGGCTTTTCTGAGCGTTTGCTGGCATGATTGAGGGCTACGTGAAAATCGTTATTACCGGAGGTTGCGGGTTTCTCGGGCAGAAACTTGCCGCGGCGTTGCGTGCAAGAGGTACAGCGGCGGGGCCGGGAGGCGCACAAACCCCGATCTCAGAGATCGTCTGTATTGATCGTCAAACGCCCGCCGAAGAGCTCGATGGGGTGACTTATATCGAAGCCGATATTTGCGCCGCTGGTTCATTTGACGCGCTGATTCCTGAAGATACGGCAAGCATCTTTCATCTGGCGGCGGTCGTTTCCGCACACGCAGAAGCCGATTTCGATCTTGGCATGCAGGTCAACCTCGATGCCACGCGTGTCCTTCTTGAACGCTGCCGTTGTCTCCCGGATCCGCCTCGGTTGGTGTTTACCAGTTCTGTTGCTGCTTTCGGAGTGGCGCCATCTATTGTTGATGACAACACTCCAGTGCGACCTCTCAATTCCTATGGTGTCGAAAAAGTCATTGGCGAATATCTTGTGGGAGAGTATTCGCGGCGCGGGTTCATCGATGGCCGGGTAGTGCGCTTGCCGACCGTCGTTATCCGACCGGGCAAGCCAAACAAGGCTGCATCATCCTTTGCCAGCTCAATCCTGCGCGAGCCGCTTCAGGGGTTGAAGGCCGTTTGTCCTGTTTCCGACGAGCTTGCTATTTGGATCAAGTCTCCGCGCGCTGCGACAACCGACTTGATGCACGCCCATGATCTGCCGCCAGATAGCTGGCCGGACGGGCTGCGTGTGGTCAACCTGCCGGGGCTGACCGTTACGGTCGCTGAAATGGTGGCAGCGCTCGAACGCGCGGGCGGCGACGCAGGGCTCATTTCCTGGGAGCATGACCTGAATATTGAATCGATTGTCAGGGCGTGGCCAGAGGGCATGATCACGGAGCGCGCCAACGCGCTTGGGTTCGAGGCTGATGAAAGCATCGACGCGGTGATACAAGAGTTCCTGACAGATGAACTCGAGCAGACATCTTGACCAGGATCACAAGAAGAAATCACAGAATGTGTAAGGGGGTATACGATGGGTAAAGGACGGATTGCATTCATAACCGGCGCGGGCAGCGGTATCGGCCGGGCGACTGCACTCCTGCTGCAGAAAAATGGATATTCGGTGGCTCTTGCCGGACGCAGAGCAAATGCACTGGAAGAAACTGCCGGGATGGTTGAGGGGGGAGACGGTCGGATGCTTCCTGTCCCCATGGATGTTGCCGACCCTGCGTCCGTTGCGGGCGCATTCGCCAGGACCACGGACGAATTCGGACGGCTTGATCTGCTGTTCAACAATGCAGGCACCAGTGCGCCTGTTGTGCCGATGGAAGAGCTCACGCCCGAGCAATGGCAGGCGGTCGTGAACGTTAACCTGAATGGCTCGTTTTATTGCGCACAAGAAGCCATCAAGATCATGAAGTCGCAGACGCCGAAGGGCGGACGTATCGTCAACAACGGATCGATCTCTGCCCACGCACCACGTCCCTTCTCAGCACCCTATACCGCGACCAAGCATGCCATCACCGGGCTGACGAAGAGCATTTCCCTCGATGGCAGGGAGCACGACATTGCGTGCGGGCAGATCGATATCGGCAATGCGCTCACCGAACGGACGGTTAGGATGACCAAGGGCGTGCCGCAGGCCGACGGGACGACGAAGATTGAACCGGTCATGACGGCTGAGCAGGTAGCGAGTGCGGTGCTCTACATGGATTCCCTCCCACTCGAGACCAATGTGCAGTTCATGACGATTATGGCGACGAAAATGCCATTTGTCGGACGCGGCTAACCGGCTTGCCTGGACGAAGTTTCGGCACAATTTTGCGGCGATATGCCAAAGGGGAATTGACAGTCGGCGACGCAACGTGGATTTCTGCAATTGTTGTTGCAACTAGGGGAGGAGCACCATGTCATCCAGCGACAAATGGGAAGTCTATCAGGACAAGGCTGGCGAGTTCCGCTGGCGGCGCAAGGCAACGAATGGAAACATCGTTGGTGCCGCGACTGAGGGATATGTGAACAAGTCCGACTGTGTGGCCAATGCGGAGCGTCATGGCATGGATGGAAATCCCAAAGGGCTCGGAGCCAATGACAAGTGGGAATTCTACGAAGGCGGCAAAGGCGAACACCGCTGGCGCCGGACCGCCAGCAATGGTGAGGGCGTAGGGGCGTCCAGCGAAGGTTATTCAAGCAAGTCTGACTGTCAGGCCAATGCCAGCCGAAACGGTTATTCAGGCTGATTCCGGTTGGGTTGAACGTTCTGTTCGGTGGGGATTGCGCATGACCAGGAGCACTGGCATGCATATGACGATGATCACGGCGAGCAGGCGGAAGTCGTCTATATAGGCGATCAGCTCGGCCTGTTGATTGACCGTGCGGTTGATGGCTCTCAGCCCCGCCGTGCTCTCCAGATCCCACACTGGCGGAAGTTCGAGATGGCGCACAGCGTCATTGAAGTGCGTCACCTTTTCACTCAACATGGCGTGGTTGGCTTGTGTCTGGCGCGCGAGGTAGCTGGCAAACAGCGCAATGCCTAGGCTGCGGCCCATATTGTTCAGCAACGAGTAGAACGACGTGCCCGCATCACGGTGCTCAGGCGCCATGGATGAAAAGGCGACCGTGTTCACCGGTATGACAAAAAAGCTGAATGAGACGCCCTGAATAAAGCTCACCACCATCACGCTGACGATTTCGATGTCCTGGGTAAAATTGGAAAACTGCCACATCGTTATTGCAGCGATGAGCATGCCGACGAATATCACTTTGCGCGGGTCAATGACCTTAAGCAGGTAACCGACGAACAGGGCAGATGCCATCGCGCCGCCCCCTCGGGCGGCCAGTATGATGCCGCTGTCGATCAGCGGGTATCCGCCCTGGTTCTGCAGGAAGGGTGGAAGGAGCACCACGCTGCTGAAGAGCACCAGCCCGAAAAGCACGCGCAGCACAATGCCGCTCACATAGTTCTTGTCGCGGAAGATCGCAGGGTCCACAAATGGTATCTTGGACGTGAGGGAGTTTACGACAAACACCCATAAGGCTCCCGCTGACATCAGAGTCAGTATGATGACAGTTGGGGAATCGTACCAGTCGAGCCGCTCGCCGCGATCGAGAACAAACTGCACCGAGCCGATGGCGATCGCCAGCATGACAAAGCCAAAATAGTTGAATTGGCGTGGTACCCGGATCCGGGCTCGCGGAACAAGAAAGGCAATCATGATGAACGCCATCAATCCAATTGGCAGATTGAGATAGAACGCCCAGCGCCAACTGAAATACTCGGTGATGTAAGCGCCAAGGGTTGGACCGAACACGGGACCGAACATGATGCCGACGCCCCACCATCCCATGGCGATTCCGAAATCTTCTCGCCGGTAAACCGAGAGCAGGGAAGACTGCGACAGGGGAATCAGCGCTGCGCCAAACATGCCCTGAATGAAGCGATAAATCAGAATTTCGTTCAGTGTGTCTGAGGTGCCAGACAACAGCGAACACACAATGAATCCTGCTATGGACACAAGCAACAGCGGCTTGCGTCCGAACCTGCCACTGATGGCGCCCCAGAAAGGCGTCATGACTGCCAGCGAAATCAGATAGGAGGTGAGCACCCAGGCGATCTGGTCCTGGGTCGCAGACAGTGAGCCCTGCATGTGCGTAAGCGCTACCGCAATCAGCGAGGTATCGAACACCTGGATGAGAGGTGCGAGGATGAGCGCGATTGTGACAAGCTTAAGCCGTAACCCAGTAGACGGGAAATCGGCGTCCGCGGTTGCGACCGCCGCGCTCATATCAGATCGCGAGCCCAGTTGAGTGCAGTTTTGGCCAATCCGGGTAATTCGCGTTGGAAGCCGGTATCAATTTCTACGACCACACTCATGCCGGCACGCAAGGGATGGCCCTTACCGGAATTCTTAAACTGCAAACGAACAGGCAACCGCTGCACGACCTTGACCCAGTTGCCGGTCGCGTTCTGTGGCGGCAAAAGCGCGAATTCAGCCCCTGTTGCGGGGCTGATGCTGGTGACAAGGGCTGTGAACTTTACACCCGGGTAAGTGTCTACACGAACGCTTGCCGGTTGGCCGACATGAACGTGGGTGAGGTCGGTCTCCTTGTAGTTCGCCTGCACCCACACTTCCGCGTCACCGACCAAGCTGAACACAACATCTCCGGCCCGGATATATTCGCCCGACTGCAGCTCGAAATTGGTGATGATGCCGGACGTCGCCGCGCGCACTTCGGTACGCCTGAGATCGAGTGCCGCCTGGTCGCGGGCCGCTTGCGCCTCGCGTACCGCGGGATGCGCAGCCGTTGGGATATCGGGGTCTCCGCCAAGCTTGGCGCTCGCCTGAGCAATATCCTGGCGAATGGTGCCAAGTTTGTCGCGGGCGTTGCGCAAGTTGCGGCTGGCAGTGTCGAGATTGGTCGTGGATGCAAATCCCCGCGTGTTCAGCTTCTGCTGGCGATCATATTGTCGCTTGTAGAAATGCACATCTCCTTCGGCCAGCGTGAGCTCAGCAAGTCTTTGCCTATGCGCAGCGCGTAGTGCCTCAATGTCCTGTGCCGCGGTCATCAGTTGAGCATCAGCCTTCTGCAGGGTGATCTTGAAAGGCTCCGGATCTATTCGAAACAATAGCGCGTCCTTCTCCACACGCTGGTTCTCGCGGATTGCTACCGCGACAACGCGGCCCGATACATCGGCACTGACGGCGATCTTCTCTGACTTGATGTAGGCATTGTCTGTGGATACAAACCGGCCGCCGACGGAGTAGATATAGAGCCCGACAAACGTTGCCGCGAGCGGTCCGATGATCGAGAGCAGCGCAACCCCGAAAACTCGCCGGAGGGACCGTGAGGCAGGAGCCACCTCTTCCTTCTTGGCCTTCTTGCGCGCAGGCGCACGGGCGGTTTTTGCTCTAGGTGCCAACACCGCCTCCGCTAACTTTCTTGACCGAGGCACGTGGTCGGGCTTCAGCCACTTTTTCCTCAAGGTTGAGGATGTTGCTTTTGATCTGCAGCAGCGTGTCGATAAGTTGATCGCTTTCCTTGTCGGAGATGCCGGTCAGAGCTTCAGCCCGGGTCGTTTCGGAAAACTTTCGCATTTTGTGCAAGATGGGTTGAACCTGTGCGTTCAGATGCAACCTCCATGCGCGCCTGTCGGCAGGGTCGCGTCGGCGTTCTACCCAACCTTTAGCCTCAAGCCGGTCGATGTGGCGGGCCAGAGTAATGCTTTCGATTTCGAGGATTTCAGCAAGGTCCCGCTGATTGATGCCTTCGCGGCGGCGAAGTTGCGCCAGGACCCGCCACTGCGCCCGCGTCAGTCCAAGAGCCCTGGCGCGCTGATCGAACCGTTTACGCACCAGTCGTGATACATCGGCAAGAAGGAACCCGAGCGAACGAGTGAGATAAGGATCATTAGGCATACTAGATTATAATAAGCCAGCTTATTATATGCCAGCATGATTTTTGAGCTTGCTGTGGCTTTTTGCCGGTGGCTTGGATTCGTTGCACCTGGATTTGCATGCGCAGCAACAATTCGCTCCGACTATCGGCGATGAGGCCCTCTAATGCAGACGTTGGAAAGGCAGGTTCGACTTGGGCCGACCGGGAAAGGCACAAACACAACTGACCTATACCGGTATCCGTATGATGACTTGGAGACCTCCCATCTTGCTCTCTTTCAGCGCGATATCACCACCATGGCCGCGCACAATATCCCGGGCAATTGAAAGGCCGAGGCCGGTATTGATTCCGGTGTCCTGTCCCCGCGCATTGTCCAGCCGGTAGAACGGCCGGAAAACCTCTTCACGCTCTTCTTCGGGAATGCCCGGTCCATCGTCATCTACGCGCAATGTTAGCCATCCATTTGTCTTCGTAACGTCGACGGAGACGTGGTGGGAAAAACGGACAGCATTTGATATCACGTTTGTAACCGCGCGCTTGAAGGCATGTCGGCGTAGCGGAACAACGATACTATCGCCGGGTATGTTGAGTGTGATCTCTTTCTTTCCGCGTATTGTCTGTTTGCGGATTTCCTGTAGCAGCTGGCGCACGTTGACCGATGAACTCTCCTCGCTCGAATCGCCGCGGGCAAACGCCATATAGTCTTCCAGCATTGCCTGCATCTCATCCACATCGGCGAGCATCTCCCTGGCTTCTTCGGATTCATCGAACATGGCGAGCTGCAACTTCAACCGTGTGAGGATGGTGCGCAAATCATGACTGACGCCTGCCAGCATTGTCGTGCGTTGCTCGATCTGACGTTCGATACGGTTGCGCATTTCCATGAAGGACAGGGCAGCTTGCCGTACCTCCCTGGCTCCACGCGGGCGAAAGTCAGGCGGCGTCGACTGACCTTTGCCAAAACGCTCCGCTGCTTGTGAGAGGCGCAATATTGGTTTGATCTGATTGCGCAGAAACAGGATGGCGACCGTAAGCAATACAAGCGATGTGCCGACCATCCATAAAAGGAAGATGTGGGAATTCGATGCGTAGGTCTGGCTGCGGCGGGCCAGAATCCGCATAACGGCGTCTTTCAGTTTTATGCGGATCTCGACCAGATGTGAACGGCCAACAGTGTCGATCCAGAAAGGCTTGCCGATTTGCTTCCGGATTTCCTTGCTGAGTGTTCGGTCCAGCAAGTCAAAAAACGGCTTGGGTCGAGTCGGTGGTAGGTCCTGGGGCGGAAGAATTTGCAATGAGAGATTGAGCTTGCTCTGCGCAAGCTTGATCAGCTTTTGGTATTTATCGTCATGGGGGTAGGATTCGTAGACGCCCAGGAGCATCGCAATGTCGCGGGTCGTTGCATCCGACAATCGCCGCGTCACAGTTTCCCAGTGGCGTTCCATGAAGACGAACGCAACGACAGACTGTAACAACACGACCGGCGCGATGATGATGATAAGCGCGCGAGCATACAGTCCCTTGGGCAAAACGCCGCTCAGAAAGCCGGGTACCACACCAAGCTTGGATATTCGTTTTCGGCTCGGCCAAGTCGGTTTGGGAATTGCTACCATTATTCTGCGTGCAAAATGTAACCCTTGCCCCGGACAGTCTGAAGATAAACTGGATTGCCGGGATCTGCCTCGATTTTTCGACGCAAACGGTTGATTTGAACATCGACGGCGCGTTCCGAGCCGTCGGTCCCCTGTTTTGCCAATTCCAGCCGTGAAATGGGGGTGCCAGGGCGTTCGGCGAATTGCCGGAGCAGATCGCGTTCACGTTCCGTCAGGCGGATGGTTTCTCCCTGCTGTTTTAATTCGCCTCTGCCAATGTGGAAGGTAAATGTGCCAATACGGATGATCTCCTGCGGACTTAACGTGCGTTTTTGGCGACTCAAAATGTTTCGCAACCGCAAAAGCAGTTCACGTGGCTCGAACGGTTTGGCGAGATAGTCGTCGACGCCGGCCTCCAGCCCTTGAATGCGGTGCTCGGGTTCCGCCCGGGCGGTCAGCATGAGGATAGGGATGTCATGGGTTTCACGTAGGGCCTCTGCCAGTTCAAGGCCTGTCTCGCCAGGCATCATGACATCAAGAACCAGAAGATCAAACGCCAACCCACGCATGTTGGCGCGTGCCGTTGCCGAATTTTCTGCCGTTGTTACGCGAAACCCGTTTTCCTGGAGAAATCGTGCCAGCAGGTCGCGGATACGCTGGTCATCATCCACGATCAGAATGTGCGGTGCATTGTCCGCCGGCAACGGGGTAGCGCCTTGCTGGGTGGAGGGACTCATTCCCGTTCTTCCCGTTTTTCGTGTTGACGGTCCTTTGACATGAGCAATCGTTCGACTTGCGATCTGTCAGCTTCGCTGATCATTTGATAGAGGAACATCTCAATACTTGATTGCGCTTTCCTGCCACTGGCATTGAGCGCATGCGCGACCCGTTCAAGCTGTGGCTCAGCTAGGCGATTGGCGAGTTCACGTCCGTGCGCTGTGGGATGAAGAAGACGCTCGCGACGGTCAGATTTGCCTGCCTCCTGAGCAATGAAGCCGTCATCCACCAGCTGTTTTAAGACCCGCCCGAGGCTTTGTTTGGTGATCTTAAGGATTTCCAGCAAATCGGCCACGCGCATGCCGGGCCTGCGATTGACGAAATGCAGCACTCGGTGGTGAGCGCGGCCAAAGCCGAACTCATCGAGAATTTTGTCAGGCTCACGCGTAAAATCGCGATAGGCAAAAAACAGCAGTTCCGCGAGGTCGAGAAGCGCCGGATCGGTTGATACGTTTGCGCGTGGGCCTTTCTGCGCAGCCTTCTTTACCCGGTCAACACCGGTGTCCAAGTCTCGAATGCGCTCATTTATGTCAGTCATGTTGACTTATTTTTAGCCTATTGATACTGATAAATACAGCGTTGTGATCTGTTTTGTGTATTCCGGTTTTGCCGCAAAATCATGTTCAGCTTATGCAGAATAACGCTAAATGCGTTCTGGTTAGCGGGTTGTTCCGGGACAGGAAATCCCGTCACGGCGCGCTGTAAACCGCACTGTTTCTCACATTGTGCAGTCTTCTCGGAGAGCAAGTGATATGTCATCAATTCCCTACGATCAACGCGAGGGCGTGATTTGGATGAACGGCGAGATGGTCGAGTGGCCGGACGCCAAGCTCCATGTTCTCAGCCACGGGCTGCACTATGCCAGCGCCGTATTTGAGGGAATTCGGGCCTATGGCGGCCAAATTTTCGAACTGACCCAGCACAATGAACGCCTGCACGAATCCGCCGCCGTGCTCGGGTTTGAAATCCCGTATTCTGTTGCAGAGATCGACAAGGCCTGTGAAGCCGTGGTGGCGCAGAATGGTCTTGTTGAGGCCTATATCCGACCGATCGCGTGGCGGGGCAGTGAGATGATGGGCGTTTCCGCCCAGGAGACCCGCATTAATCTTGCTATCGCTGCGTGGGATTGGGGGAAGTATTTCGACCCGGAGGCGCAACTCAAGGGTATTCGGATGGCTATTGCCGACTATCGCCGTCCAGACCCAAGAACAGCGCCGACCAAAAGCAAGGCGGCGGGCCTGTATATGATTTGCACCATTGAGAAGCACAAGGCGGAGGCCGCGGGCTATGCCGACGCATTGATGCTTGACTGGCGTGGCCAGGTGGCCGAGGCGACCGGCGCCAATATTTTCCTCATCAAAGATGGTGCACTCCACACACCGACGCCGGATTGCTTTCTTGATGGAATCACGCGCCGCAGTGTTATGGAATTGGCGAAGAAGCGCGGTTATGAAGTCGTCGAGCGTGCAATCATGCCGGATGAACTCGACGATTTCAGTGAGTGTTTCATCACCGGTACCGCAGCCGAAGTAACGGCCGTTGCGGAGATCGGTCCGCACAAGTTTACGCCCGGCACCATCACCGAGACGCTGGTGAAGGATTACTCAGCGCTCATACGCCCCGCGGAAAGCGTTGCTGCTACCGGCTGACGAGCCAATTCTCATTCAGGATGGCCGACTGTCGCGCCTTGCGTGTAACCTCTTGCGCGGGTGATGACGCTCCATGCTATGATCAAAGCCTGTGTGAACAGGCGGCGATGTATTTCGGGAGGGGGTGCCGTTATGTGCCGGTATTTTAAGATTGGGGCGGTTGTCGCGCTCTTGCTGGCCGCAGTTTTCCTAACCAGTGCTTTGTCACCATCTGCCAAGGCGACCGCACCGCTGGGCGGTCTTGCGGGATCTGGGCAGGCGTCAGAAATGAGTCTGCTGCACAAGGTCGATATCTTCCGTACCTGTCAGGAGATCTATTGGTGTGGCCTGCGCCGGGACGGGCGCACACGCTGCGGTCCAACATTACGATGCCGTACCTGCCGATTTGTCAGGCAGTGCGCGCGTGCGACCGGCTGTGTGTGGCGGGAGAGATGCCGTTGGGGTCCATACGTTCCGCCCCTGCAGCAATAACCTGATATCTGGCCGCTATTCCGCAGCCTTGCGACGTGTTTCCCATCGCTTGAGCGCATCATCATCGCTGTCGCGTGCGTCAACCCATGTGCCACCGTCCGGTCCGTCCTCCTTCTTCCAGAACGGGGCCTTGGTCTTGAGATAATCCATCAGGAATTCCGCCGCCTCGAACGCTGCTTGCCGATGTGCCGAGGCGGTAATCACCAGCACGATATTCTCACCCGGTTTCATTGTCCCGTAGCGGTGAATGATGAGTGAGCCCTGTAACGGCCAGCGCGCGGTGGCCTGCTGCTCAATCCGCTGCAGTTCTTTTTCCGTCATGCCGGGATAATGCTCGAGTGTCATCTCCGAGATGCACTCTCCTTGCGCTGTATCGCGCACTGTTCCGGTGAAGGTCACAATGGCGCCGATATCGGTTCGGCCTGAGCGCAGCTTCGAAATCTCGGCGCCGATGTCGAAGTCTTCCTGCTGGATGCGGATCATGGATGGTTCAACCCCCGGTGACGGGTGGGAAGAACGCAATTTCACGGGCCTTGTCGATGGAAGTGCTGTGGGTCACATGGGTATGGTCGATTGCGGCACGGATGAAGTCGGACTTGTCGAATGCGGCTTCATATTCGGGTCCGCGCGCCTTGAGCCAGGCCATCAGGTCAGAAACGGTCTGCACGCTCCCGGGCAGATCAACCGTTTCTTCGCCAAGCCCCGTTTTCTCCCGCACCCAGGCGAAATAGAGAAGCTTCACACTCATTACACACGTCCTGCTTTATTTGTGACCCATATCCAGCACATGGCGCATTCCGGCTTGGAAATAATCCCACCCGGTGTAGAGCGTTACGATGGCCGATACCCACAGTAAGCAAAGCCCGGTGAGGGTCGTAAAGGGAAAAATCTTGTCGCCGGCTGTACCTGCGAGCAGGAAACCGATGGCGACCATCTGGGCGATGGTTTTCCATTTGGCGAGCTTGGTGACCGGCACGCTGACATTTACCTCGGCCAGAAATTCGCGCAAGCCAGAGACCAGGATCTCGCGGCTGAGGATGATCACGGCGGCACATAACGACCATCCGGCGATTGTCTGTTGGGCGGCGAGCATCATCAATGCAGCGGACACCAGCAGCTTATCGGCGATGGGGTCGAGCATGCGCCCGAGTGATGTTTGCTGCTCCCAGGCACGGGCGAAATAGCCGTCGAGCGCGTCGGTAATCCCGGCGGCAACGAAAATCGCCAGAGCAAGCCAGTTGCCGAAGTCGCCCTTGATAAAGAAGCATCCCACAAGCGCCGGCACTGCCGCTATCCGACCGTAGGTCAGCAGGTTTGGTACATATAGATACATGTTTTGTCGCGCGACTCGTTCCATTGTGGGCCCAGTGTAAGGCTTTTCACCCATTCTGCTCATGAAAAAAATCATAAATGGTTTGCGCTGTATGCGCGGATACGCCTTCGACCGTCTGCAAATCGGTCAGTCCGGCCCGGCTCACCGCCTTGGCAGAACCGAAATGTTTCAACAATGCGCGCTTGCGCGCCGGTCCGACGCCTGGCACTTCATCGAGTGGTGAAGCATGAAAGGATTTCTTGCGCTTTGCCCGGTGCGCACCGATTGCGAAGCGATGCGCCTCGTCTCGCAGCCGTTGCACGAAATAGAGAACCGGATCACGTGGAGGCAGCATGAATGCGTCGCGATCCCGGATGAAAAATCGCTCGCGACCGGCATCCCGGTCCGGCCCCTTGGCGATACCGACGACACGCAGGCCGTCTATTCCAAGTTCGTCGAGCACGTCATGGGCAGACGACAATTGGCCTGCACCGCCGTCAATGAGCACAAGATCAGGCCAGACGGCGCTGCTGTTATCGTCTTGTGACTCCTTTAAAAGGCGCGAGAAGCGACGGGTCAGCACCTCGCGCATCATGGCGTAATCATCGCCGGGGGCGAGATCTTTCGACTTGATGTTGAACTTGCGATAACTGTTTTTCTCAAGACCTTCCGGTCCCGACACAATCATCGCACCCACCGGGCTTGTCCCCTGAATGTGGCTGTTGTCATACACCTCGATCCGCTCCGGCGCATCGTCGAGATCAAATGCCGTTGCCAGTCCCTCAAGCAGTTTGCGCTGAGAAGCAGACTCGGCCAACCGCCGTTCAAGGGCCTCGCGCGAATTCACAAGCGACTGCTCCATGATCTCGCGCTTCTCGCCTCGCCGCGGCACTGTGACCGTGACCTTGTAACCGGCCTTGGTCGTTAGCGCCTCTTCAAGCAGTCTGCGGCTCGGTACATCGTGAGAGAGGAGCACAAGTTTGGGGACAGGTTTGTCGTCGTAGAATTGCGCAATGAAGGCGTCGAGCACCTCTTCAGGCGGAAGCGACCTGTCGGCACGGGGGAAATAAGCGCGGTTTCCCCAGTTCTGAGCCGTACGGAAAAAGAAGACTTGAATGCAGGTCTGCCCGCCCTGCGAGTGGGCCGCGAATACGTCGGCTTCGGAGAAACTGTGTGGATTGATGCCCTGGTGTGCCTGGATCTGGGCGAGGGCGGCAAGCCGGTCGCGATAGCTCGCGGCGCGTTCGAATTCGAGATTCTCGCTCGCAGTTTCCATCAGCGTATGCAGATGATCTTTTACCTTTTCGCTTTTACCGGTAAGGAATTGTGCCGCACCGTCTACAAGGCCTTCATATTCACGGGGTGAAATCTCGCTGGTACACGGGGCTGAACAGCGTTTGATCTGGAAGAGCAGGCAGGGCCGTGTGCGTGCCTCGTAGTAGCTGTCCGAGCAAGAGCGCAGCAGGAAGGCCCGTTGCAGCGTGTTGATGGTCCGGTTGACGGCTCCTGCAGAGGCGAACGGCCCAAAGTAATCACCCTCCCGTTTTCGCGCGCCGCGATGCTTGACGATTTGCGGAGCGTCATGATCGCGTGCAATCAGGATGTAGGGGAACGACTTGTCATCGCGCAGGATGACATTGAATCGTGGTTTCAACCTCTTGATGAGATTGGCTTCGAGCAGCAGGGCCTCGGTTTCTGTCGCGGTCGTGATAATTTCCAGTCCTGCCGTCGCGGAAATCATTCGGGCGATGCGGTTGGTGTGTCCGCCGAGTCTTGCGTAACTCTGGACGCGTTTTTTCAGAGACCGCGCTTTTCCCACATACAAAACCTCACTATCCTTGCCGGTCATCCGGTAGACGCCCGGTCCATTGGGTAGGGTCTTCAGAATGCGCGTTATGACATTCGGCCCGGTCTCGGTTCCCGGGGGGACTATCTGGTTGAAGACCTTGGCGACGGCGGCATCGCCCCTTGTCGTTTGTGTGGGCATGGATCTGGATCGAATCTTTTTATGGTCGTGCCTGCGGGGCAGACCGGCATCCGATCAGGTTAAGGGCTGAAGGCGCTCTATTTCAATGCCGACTGACGCGCATTCCTCAAAGGCTTGCGGTTTTTCAACACGTACCCGAACGGCATGAACGCGATAATCCTCAAGACACGCCCCGGCAATTCGTTCGGCAAGGGTTTCGATCAGATTGACATGGCCCTGCTCGCAAATTGCCCCGACCTTGCGCACCACATCCTCGTAGCAGACGACGTCAGCAATATGATCGCTCTTCGGTCCCGGCACTTCGCGCACCGTGAGGTCGATCGAAATACCAAGTGTCTGTGGCCCAAGTTTTTCATGGTCATGCACGCCAACCGTTGCATCAACTTGCAGATCCCGCACGAATACGTGAGCTAGACCGCGCACGGCATCTGCTTCGAATATGGAGCGTCTTGCTGTCTGCTCTGTCATGCTAGGCATCACTTTCATGAATGTCCGGGGTGCGCCAGGCGAGGTGCTGACCACCATCGAGCGCGATCATCTGCCCCGTCATCGATGGAGCGTCAAGGATAAACCGGACCGCGGCGCAGATCTCTTCAGGTTCCGGACCGCGTTGCAATATGGTTGCTTCCTGCTGCCGGGAGAAGTTTTCCGGCGACTGGCGTGCATTTGCCAGCGCTGGCCCTGGCCCTATGGCATTGACACGAATGCCCGGCGCGAGCCCCTGGGCAAGCGTTCGCGTTGCTGTCCAGAGTGCAGATTTCGACAACGTGTAGGAAAAGTATTCCGGTGTGTGCTTCCACACGCGTTGATCCAGGATATTGATGATTGCGCCTTCAATTCCTTCCGGCAGGTGTTCGGCGAAAGCCTGTGCCAGGAATATCGGAGCGCGTAAATTTATGCGTAGATGCTGATGAAAGCTGTCGTCCGTCAGCGTCAAAATACTGTCCTGCTCGAACAGCGATGCATTATTGATCAGGCATGTGGGCGCGCCGAGCATTTCACTACAGGCGGGAACAAGGGCGCGCACTGCATCCATGTCACTTAGGTCGGCTTTGAGCGCTGCTGCCGTGCCTCCGGCAGCTTGAATATCCTCGACCGTTTGCGCGGCTTCTTTATCAGAACTGTTGTAGTGAACAGCGACACGCAATCCCGCGTCCGCCAGATCAAGCGCAATCGCGCGTCCGATGCGCCTTGCGGCGCCAGTGATGAGTGCTGTCGGCTCGTTTCCCATCTCTTAATCGCAACTCATACGTCTCGGTGGTCCGGGGCGGGTTCTATTCGCTCGATACAGCAGCCATCTCCGCGAAGCGCGGCGCGAATACGAATGAGATGTACAGCAAGTAGCAGGAAACAAATACCAGCCCTGATTTCCATGTGATGCTCTTGCGGCGGAGCACAAAGGGCGTAATGGCCAGTATGGCGGCTAGCATGATCCAGACGTCGACGCTCTTGATCACCTCAGGTACGGGCACCGGCACAACCATCGCGGTAAGGCCCATTATGGCCAGTATGTTGAAGAGATTGCTGCCGAGCACATTGCCGAGCGCCAGTCCACAGTGGCCTCGCAGGGCCGCTGC
>Ga0209633_10000109_pt1 | contig 95679 bp, 92 predicted proteins | sample Cruoilmetagenom1_FD_187290 | JGI IMG/M metagenome (GOLD analysis project Ga0209633, IMG submission 187290) | Oil polluted marine microbial communities from Coal Oil Point, Santa Barbara, California, USA - Sample 1 (SPAdes) (version 2) | ecosystem: Environmental > Aquatic > Marine > Oil seeps ... | reverse complement strand
GTGGCTAACCCAGAAGATTATGTATTTAGTTCAGCACGTAATTATGCAGAATTAGAAAATGAATTAGACATTATACCTGTATTAATATTTTAGTCTGTTGCACGGACTGCAAGTCCGCGCTATCGGGTTGTTACCTATTGACTTATTACATAATCATTAATTCACCATCTTCAGGAATTAAAACATTATCAATTAAGTTATTATGTATTAATATTTCTTTTAATTCTTTTCTGGTTAATGGACAATGATTTATAGATTCCATATGGTTTGCAATTACTTTTCCAGATGCATTTTTTACAAACTTGATAATATCATTTTTATTCATAATAAGTTGTTTAAATATATCGAACTGAGCTGCTCCACATGCTAAAACATTAATGTCTGGTTTATACTCTTTTAAAACTTTATCTACAGAAGCTGTATAAATAGTATCAGAACTGAGGTAGATAGATTTTTGATTAGGTAGTTCTACGTAAAATCCAATTACATTTCCCATAGGTTTTGCTACAAACCCGTATCCATGTCTAGCAGGTACACCTTCAATAGTTCCTCCTAAAAAGTTTTGTTTTTCCCAGTATTTTAAGGATTGAACGACATTTAATCCTTTCTTTTTTAATGCTTTTTCATCCTTTATACTGCACGTAATAGGAATGTTATTTTTAATTAAGAAGGCAATCCCTTTACTGTCAATATGGTCTGGATGCAGATGCGTTATGAGGCAATGTGTTACTTTTTCTAATATCAAATTAGAGCTTTCCGGAAGAGGAACCGTTGGATTTCTTCTTGCTTTATGTCTAAAAAATGTAAAAGGAGGCATAAAACCTTGATCTCCAAGCATTGGATCGATTAAAATTACATCTTTCTCCGTTTCTAGAACCATTGTAGCATTTCTTAAGTGGTGAATTTTTAACATTTTATATCATTTTTATTGTGAATGTAGCTGTTAAGCCTACACTAAAATTACGAGGTAAATTTTGAACTCCAAAAATAGATCTTGAGTGTTGGCCTTTTTCCTCTAAGATATTAACAAATAAATCAGACGCTCCATTAACAACTAAGGGTGAATCATCCCAGTTTTTAGAAGATTGATAATAGGCATCTATATGATTTAACCCAATTACGTTTTCAAAGCCAACCTTAGCGTGTATTTGTGCAATTACATTTAAAGCACAAAGTTCCATTGCCTTAAAGCCATCTTGAGTACTTAGTGCATTGCCTAATTTTCCTTGATACAGGTGAACTTCATTTTTTATAGGAAATTGAATAGCAACATATGCAATATTTTCTCTTATGTTTACAGAAGCATAAGAACCTCCCGGAAATGTTAATTCAGGAAGTTCAAATTTATGTTTCGTAAGATTGTCTATTAGGTTCATCTTTTAATGTTGTCTTTTTATATTATCATTTTTAACTAGTTTCTAATAAGTTTTTCAACTTTTTAAGTTCTTCTGCTAATACTAATTTTTGTGCAGATAAAGCACCTTCAATTTGCTCTAATGGAACAGGAGGAGCTAGTAATACAAATGAATAAATTGCGTTCTCTCCATTTTCTGAAACTCTAGAATATGCTTTTCCAACACTTCCATCAGGCATTGTCATAACCCAATCAATCGTTCTAAAGATTTTTGAAGTTACTGTTTCTAGATCTATTTCTATTTTCCCCATTGGTGTTACCATAATTGCAGTAGTTTCTTTAATATTAGAAAATGCATTGGTCCAAAGAGGAAGGTTGTCTGGTTTAGATATAAAATCGTAAACAAGGTTTGGTTTTAAATTAATGTTAATACTTTGAACATCAAAATTGTTTGTATTCTTTTCTGTTTTCATTTTTATTAAATTTATGTTGTTATTATGACAACTGATTCTATTTCAATTGAAAAAAATTATTTACTCCCAAATATCTGTTCACAGTAAAACCTTCGGCATATTTTGCATTGATTGGTCTTCCATATATACTATTGGTGCTTTTTATTTGATCTAGTAAAGCGATAATGGAACTAGGTTGGTTATTTTTTGGTTTCACAAATTGTGAATTAAATGCTTTAATAGCTTCTATCTTTTTGTCCATTTCTAATGAAATATCAATGACAAAATCTGGATTAATAAAATAATCTTGTATGTAATGATAAACCGATTTTGGTCTCCAGGATTCTTGAATTTCTCCATTAAAAAAGGTTTCCTTCTTTTTAAGTCCTGATATAAATGAGGCATCTGCAACAAGTTTAGCCGCAATTGCATGATCTGGATGACGATCATTAATAGCATTAGCTAATACAATTTCTGGTTGGTATTTTCTAATTGCTTGAATGACTAATAATCTGCTTGTTTCGTTGTTTTCTATAGATCCATCAGCTAATCCTAGTTGTACTCTATACTTTATTTTTAAAACATTTGAAGCCTCTTCAGCTTCTTGAGCTCTAATTTCTGGTGTGCCAAACGTGCCCATTTCTCCAGCAGTTATGTCTACAATAGCAACTGTTTTTCCTAAGGCTATATGCTTTAATATAACACCTGATGCTGCACATTCTACATCATCTGGGTGTGCACCAAAGGCTAAAATATCTACTTTGTAATTATTCATTTTTAGCTTTTTCTAATTTCAAGAATTTGACGAATCATTTGATTGGTAAATCCCCATTCATTATCATACCATGCCATGACTTTTAGTAAGTCACCATCCACAACCTTTGTCATTCCAAAATCTACAACCGAAGCATAAGGACTCTTAACGATGTCTGAGGAAACAACTGGCTCTGTTGTAGTATCTAAAACCTTTGCATAACGAGGCGTTGAAGCTTCTTCTTTTAAGATTGCATTTACTTCTTCTACAGTAACTTTTCGCTCTGTAACAAAAGTCATATCTGAAAGAGATCCTACTGGAATAGGGACTCTTATTGCTACTCCATCAAATTTCCCTGCATATTCAGGTAAGGCTTTAGTGGTAGCAATTGCAGCTCCTGTTGTTGTGGGTACAATATTTGCAGTTCCAGAACGTCCCATTCTAAAGTTCTTTTTTGAAGGTCCATCTACAATACCTTGAGATGCAGTATAAGCATGAACGGTTGTCATTATTGCCTTTTTTATACCAATACGTCTTCCCAAAATCTCTACTATTGGACCTATATTATTGGTTGTACAACTTGCACAAGAAAAAATACTGGTATTTCCTTGTTCTGAATTAACACCATGAACAATAGTAGGTACATCAATACTACTTGTTGGTGCGGAAATTACTACCGTTTTAGCACCAGCTTTGATATGCTTTTCGGCATTTTCCATGCTTGTAAATAATCCTGTACTTTCTATAACCAAATCAACTTGATGCTCTTTCCAAGGTAATTCTTCAGGATTTCTTATAGATGAATAACTAATTTTTTCACCATCAACTACTAAACTTTGACCGTTAAATGAAACTGTTTTTTCGTAAATCCCATAGACAGAATCATATTTTAGTAAGTACGCTATATTTTCTGCAGAAACGATATCGTTTACTGCTATTAATTCTAATTCTGGTGTATCAAGAATAACTTTTAATGCAGCTCTTCCTATACGTCCCATTCCGTTTATTGCTATTTTCATGATTACAGTTTATTTAAATTAATTACTATTTATTTTCTTCAAAATTTGTTTTTTTGATTAAAAGAGGCACTATGATTATTGATCTAATTCAATAAATCGTGTCACTGCTTTTACTAATTCATCTGGTTTATCCATATGTACATAATGACCAGATTTATCAATTATTTCGAGTTTAGCGTTTGGGAGTTTTTCAACAATCTCGTATGCAAGTTTTTTATTAATAAAACGATCATATTTTCCCCAAACGACCAAGACAGGTGTTTTTAGATTGTGAGCAACTTTCTCAAAATATGTTTGTCCGATATGAAAGTTTTGAAAATAAGACAGAAAAGCATCCTTAGTATGTTCTCTTTTGCCATCATCTAAGAATTCTTTGCGGACTTCTTTTGGAATAGAATGCCCTTTGTGAAACCCTTTGATATATACAATTTTAGATGATATACTAGGAAACCAACGTACTAAAGCTTTAGCTATGATTGAACCCTTTTTTGTAAAGCTATTTAACTCCCACGAAGAGTATTGCTTTCTTGGAAAAGGAATACCATCCATAACTATTAGTTTTGACACTAGTTCAGGTTTTTGAAGACCGATTAATAGTGCTGGCAAAAGAGCAATATCTGAAGCCAAAATAATAGATTGTTTAACTTTAACAGTATCCATAAAGTCTATGACTATGTCTGCAAATTTTTGAGAGTTATAGTCATCAGTTGACATAAATGGTTCACTTCCACCAAAACCTGGCCAATCTAAAGCCAAGACATGGTAATTATTAGAGAGCATAAGTGCAACAGCATACCAAGCTTGCAAATTTTCAGGAACACCATGCAATAATATAATTGTAGGTTTTGATTTGTTCCCTAGCTCTGCATAGCGAATTATACTGTTATTATTATTCAGCTTAATAGTCTTGGTGACTAGTAGTTCGTTTTGATTTGATGATTCCATGTTTACTATAATTTTATAACCGCTTCTGTAAATGCTATTTCTGCAAAATTTTTAGCCATGATATTTAACTTTAATTTTCTTTTAGATTATTAATTAAGCTTTGTTACTTCTGTTTTCTTTAAATAAAAGATATAATAAGACTAAAGTCATTATTACTGGAAACTCCATTCCTCCCATTGGATGTGTTTCTGAAGGTGTAAAACTCCATCTTCCCCAATGAAATATAAATACAGCACCAAGCATTACAGGTATATTAATAAAAGCTCCTAATTTGGTCATCCAATTTTTATAAAACCCTCCCAAAAGAATTAGTAATGCTCCAACCGTTTCGGCAAGTGCAACTAAAAAAAGAATGAATACTGGTAATCCCATCATTTCTGCTGTTCCGCTTAGGTCTGGAAATTTTCCGATTCCGTGAAAAAGAAATGAACTAGCAATTGCAATTCTTAAGAACCAATGTGCGTTCGGTGATATTTTTTTTGTTAAAAAGTTCATAGTTTCTAATGTTTTTATGTTTTTAATTATTTTAGTTGAAAATCAGCTCGAGAAGAATGATTTCTTTTTTGAAGTTTTAAAAACTCGAACTGACTACTGCTTCTAACTATTAATCACAATATCTTTAATATGCTATTTGATATTGTTCTTCTCTAAAAAGCTGAGAATATAATTCGCTATTTCATCCCCTTTTTCCTCTAAGGCAAAATGTCCAGTATCTAATAAGTGAAATTCTAAGTTCTTTAAATCTTTTTTATAAGGATATGCACCATCGGCTGGAAATATGTAATCATTCTTTCCCCAAACAATTAATGTTGGTGGCTGATGATCTCTAAAATATTGTTGCCATTCTGGGTATAAAGGCACATTGGTTCTATAATCATAAAACATCTCTAGTTGGATTTTATCGTTTTCCGGTCTTGATAAATGTTGTAAATCTATATTCCAATTATCTGGACTGATTTTTAATGTGTCTTGTACACCATGTGTATATTGCCACTTTAAACCTGCAGGAGAATGAAACCCTTCAAGCGGCTTTCCGTTTTCAACAGTATAATCATTCCAGTATTTTTTAATAGGAATCCAGAAATCTTTTAAACCTTCATCGTAAGCGTTTCCATTCTGAATGATTAATGCATCAACTTTTTCAGGATATTTTGCTGCAATTCTAAAACCGATAGGTGCGCCATAATCCATTAAATAAATACTATACTTTTCGACTTTTAATTCTTTTAAAAATCCTTCAACAATATTTGCCATATTATCAAATGTGTATTCAAAGTTTTTGATTAATGGTTGATCACTTCTTCCAAATCCAGGATAATCTGGTGCTAATACATGATATTGAACAGACAAGTCTGTTATTAAATTACGAAACATATGTGACGATGTTGGGTAACCATGTAATAATAAAATAGTTGGTTTGTTTATATCTCCTGCTTCGCGATAAAAAATATTTAGGCCATTAACCTTGATCGTTTTGTGAAGTGTAGCTTCAGCTATTTCATTAACAGAAACTACTGCTTCATCATTAGTGTTGTTGTCAAAGGATAATAATCCGAAAGAAAATATAGCTATCACTACAATTCTTAATACTGATATAAAGATTTTTGTTTTCATTATTATTTTATTTAAAAATTGATTAATTTATTTATGCTTCTTGTAATTGTTCAATATTTTGTGCTTTAGGAAAATCTATTTCAAAGCCTCCATTATGATAGACTGTGTTTGTAATTGTTGTTAGGGCAACAGCTCCAATCAATTCTGCAAAAGCCGTTTTTGTATATCCAGCAATAAAAAAGTTGTCAATTGCATTTTGAGAAGGATGCCCTTTTAGATTTATAACTTCGCTTACTAAAGTTACTAATGCGTTTAGCTTAGCATCTTCAATTTCATTGTATCTTAATTGAAGTGTTTCTTCTTCAGTAAATCCGTTCATTTTTCCTAATGCAGTATGTGCTGATAAACAGTAAGCGCATTCATTTGCTTGAGATGTCGCTAAAGCTATAGCTTCATATTCTTTAGCTGTAAACTCTCCACTTTTAAGAGTTTCCGTAAATGTTAAGAATCCTCCTAATAATTTGTCTGAAACTCCCATCGTTGCATATAAGTTTGGTACCAAACCAATTTTACTTTTTACAGCTTTAAATATGGCTTGTGAGTTTTCGTTTGCTTCTTCTAGTGTTAACGGTTTTAATGTTTTCATAATGTTTTCATAATGTTTGTTTTTAATATTAATTTGATTTGTATTGTGATAAGACTTTCTTATCGGTTGCGTCTTTTTCTATTCCAAGTGTAAATTCTTGAAGTTTTTAAAGTGTTCGTGATTTGATTACTGTTTAATGTTCTCATAATTGTTGTTTTTATGGTTTGTTATTTATAGTTTTCTTTCAGATTGTTTTATTTGAATATCATTAGCACTCATGTCTCTTTTCTGCATTAAACCCTCTTTGTCAAATTCCCAATGCTCGTTCCCATGGGTTCTATACCATTGTTTTGTATTAACATTCTGCCATTCGTATTCAAATCGAACAGAAATTCTGTTTTCTGTAAAAGACCACAAGTGTTTTTTTAATTTATAATGTGATTCTTTGTGCCATTTTTTGGTAAGAAACTCTACTATAGCTTCTCTCCCTTTAAAAAATCTATTTCTATTTCTCCATTCTGAATCTTTGGTGTAAGCCAATGCAATTCGTTCTGAATTTTTACTGTTCCAAGCATCTTCTGCTGCTTGTACTTTTGCTTTCGCTGTTGCTGTTGTAAAAGGTGGAATTAATTTCATTTCAATAATATTAATACAGACAAGTCTGTTTGTTTTGTTTCTGTTATGTTTATTTTTTGATTTATTCATATTCTAAAATATACAGACAAGTCTGTTTTGTATTATCTAAAGTTAGACGAAGCTATTTCAATAACCTTGCACAAGCTCTTTTTGCGCTTTGAATTGGCCATTCATCTTTTTGAATTTGTGACAGAATAATAGCTCCTTCTATTAATATCAAAATTTCATCGCCTACTTCTTCGGCTTTTGTATCAGAAAAATTTTCTGATAACTTTAACGTACTATGAATCCAATTTCTCAATTCGTTTTTATGATATACAGCCTGGTCTTTTATTTTGTTATGATCTTCAGGTAAGTCTACAATGATGTTTTGCCAACCACATCCTCTAAAATCTACCTCTGTCAACCACTCTACTAAATAGTCAAAAGATCCAATAATTTTATCTTCTGGTGTTTTACATTCTTCAACGCAAGTGTTTAGTTTTCCCATCCACATGGTATGTCTACGAACTAAATATTCTACTGCAATATCTTCTTTTGATCTAAAATGTTGATATAAACTTGCTTTTGCTACTCCAGCTTCTTCTATAATTTGATTAATACCAGTTTGGTTATAACCATTAAAATAAAACAATCTTGATGCTGTTTCAATTATTCTTTCTCTTACACTTTGTTTCGCCATGAGGCAAATGTATAATATTATTTTAATAAACAGACAGGTCTGTATTATTTTAACATTACTTTAACAAAAAAAGTAATAGAAACTAAAACATTATTATGGTTCTAATTGTATTTAAGTAAAAACATCCACCGGATGCTCATATTTAAATAGTATATAAAATGCCTTCGTAACGCTTTGTGCCCTTTTCATATTGCATTTTAATTTTTGATTATCAAGTAAACCTTATGAGGTCGCTTTTTTTATAATATGAAATAATTCAATTATTCTGTAACCTTTTATCCTTCAATTTAATCTTAACAGAAGATAGCAATTTAAAAACACAATACTATGAATGATTTTTTAGGACCTGGAGCAGTATTAGTAGCCTTATTTTTAGCAACAGGATATACAGTTTACACATTTATAAAAGCGTCTCATTTAGAACGTATGGCAAAAATCGAAAAAGGTATTGATACAAACGTATCTCCAAACCAAGCTAAATTATTAAGCTTAAAAATTGGATTACTAATGATTGGTATAGCTTGTGGTCTTTTACTTGCCTATGCATTAGAACAAACAACAACTATTAAGAGTGAGGTTTTTTATCCATCGTTTATGTTATTATTTGGAGGTATAAGTCTTATTGTTTCTTTTTTCTGGGCAAAGAAATTAAATAAAAAACAGTAGCCTTTTATGGATACTCATTACTTAAATGAGGTAATAAAAGGCAATACAAATGCTTTTGGTTATTTCATAAGAACCTATCAAAACAAAGCTTTTGGAATCGCTATATCTATTGTTAAACAAGAAGATGACGCAAAAGATGTTGTACAAAGCAGTTTTATTACAGCCTACGCTTCGATTTCAAAATTTAGAAATGATGCCAAATTCTCAACTTGGTTTTATAGAATAGTAGTGAATACTGGATTACAGTTTTTGGCACAACGAAAACGGAATAGCATTAAAAATGAAGCCTTGGAATTATCTGTAACTGAAAAAACAGCATGTAATACTGTTATTGAAAAAATGCATCAAGACGATTTAAAGCATTTAGTAAAATCGGTTTTTGGCAAGATCCCTTCAAAACAAGCATTGCTCTTACAACTCTTCTACATTGACGAGTTGAGTATTGCAGAAATAGAAGTGGTAACCAACTTTACCAAACCGAATATTAAAGTGCTTTTGCACAGAGGCAGGACGAGTTTTTATAGCATCATAAAAAAAGAACACGTTAACAAACCCTATTAAAAATGGAAGATAAAGATCAATTAAAAGACATTTTAAGTCACATCAATAATATCAACGAACCTATTGATTTAGAAGCCTCTATTATTCAGACTATACACAAAGAAAAACTCACAAAACAGAAGATTACAAACTATCGCAAACAGGGAATTCGTGGATTAATCGTTTCGTTTGTACTCGTCATAACACTTGTTTGTATCTATAGTTTTTCTAAAAGTTTTCAAACATTAGAAAGCGCTTGCCTTAAATACACATCTATAGTGACTTGCCTTATCCTTCTTTTCGCACAATTAGAACTTGGCGGTTCAGAATTCATTAATCAATATAAAAACAACAAATCATGAAAAATTTAAAAAAACAAATTGTCCTTAATCTGTTAACTTTAGTGTTTACAGTAACTGCTATAAATGCTCAGATGAGTGCTAACCAAATTGATAGTTTAGTGCTAAATGCGATGAAAACCGTCAATCATACAGTAGGACTCTCTATTGGTGTTGTAAAAAATGGTAAAATAATACATGCTAAAGGTTATGGAGTAACATCAGTTAAAACCAATGAAAATGTTACTAAAAACACACCTTTTGGTATTGCCTCAAACTCTAAAGCCTTTACTTCTGCTGCATTAGCTATATTAGTAGATCAAGGCAAGCTGAAATGGGATGATAAGGTCATAGACTATATTCCCGAATTTAAGATGTATAATGATTATGTCACTAATAACTTTAATATTAAAGATTTATTAACGCATCGTAGCGGCTTAGGATTAGGCGTAGGAGACTTAATGATTTTTCCAAACGATTCTGAGTTTACAATAAATGATGTCTTAAATAGCTTTCAATACTTTAAACCTACTTCTGCGTTTAGAACAAAATTCGATTATGATAACCTACTCTATTTAGTTGCAGGAGAACTTACTGCAAGAGTAAGTGGGCAATCATGGGAATCATTTATTGACGACAATATTATTGAACCACTAGGAATGAAAAATTCATCTGCAAATCTTTCAAATATATTGAATGATGCAATTGTTGCAGTTCCTCATGTATATATTGAAAATTCATTAGTGGCATTAGAAAATGAAAAAGGGAACACAAAAATGAATGGAGCAGCTGGAGGCATATGGTCTAGCGCAGCAGATATGTGTAAATGGATGTTAGCGCAATTAAATAAAGGAAAATATGGTACAGATTTAAGTACTGTTTTGTTTTCTGAACAGCATCAACAAGAAATGTGGAAGATGCATACACCAATACCCAAGCAATCTGATCCTAATTCGCCATTTAAATCTCACTTTTATGGCTATGGATTAGGTTGGTTTGTATCAGACTTTAATGGGTATTTAAAAATTGAACATTCGGGTTTAATTGCTGGAATGGCATCTGAAGTTATATTAATACCAGAATTAGAACTCGGTATTGTTTTATTAAATAATTCTGAAAAATCTGGAATGCTAAATGGTTTAATCAGTTATGCATTATTAGATGAATTTTTAAACCTTAACACAGGAATTAATTGGATAGAAATGGCTTCTGGAATGCAACAGCAAAGAGGAAATATGGTTGATGTTGAAACAGAAAAAGTATGGCAACAAATTCATTCAAATAAAAGTATAGAACACAATAATAAAAATTACATTGGTGTTTATGAAGATAATTGGTTCGGTAAGATTGAAATATTCGATAACAATGGCGAGCTATGGTTTAAATCATATAAATCACCACGATTAAATGGCAAAATGTCCTTTTACAAAGACCATACTTTTGCCATAAAATGGGAATACCAAGATATGAACGCAGATGCATTTGCCATATTCTCAATTAATAAAAATGGAAACGCACAAAATATTAAAATGAAAGGCATCTCTCGATTCATAGATTTTAGTTTTGATTTTCAAGACTTAAATCTTAATAGAATAACAGAGAAATAGTATTTTACGATTTAGAAAAGTAGAGGGATTTATTACCATTCTATAAAGTTTTTGTTAACTTTAAAGCACTAATTTAAAATCAAAACAATATGAATACTTGGGACGTTGCCAAAAAATGGAAAGAAATGTGTGAACAAGGTAAAAACTTGGAATGCATTAATGAACTCTACGCAGAGAATGTAGTTAGTAAAGAAATGCCTGGAATGCCTGGAGAACTAATCTCTGGAAGACAAAATGTGTGGAATAAAAGCAAAGAATGGCTAGAAAGTGTTGAAGATTTTCATGCTAGTAGTATAAGTGAACCTATTGTTGCTGGTAACTTTTTCACAGCTAAAATGGGCTTTGATTGTACGTTTAAAGAAAGAGGAAGACAAAAAATGGAAGAAGTTTGTGTCTATGAAGTAAAAGATGGAAAAATTGCTAGTGAGCAATATTTTTATTCAATGGAATAAGCACTTTAAAATTTATAAACTAAAAAAGCTTCAAGGTTAACCTTGAAGCTTTTTTAGTTTATAAATTATATTCAGATAATTCTAGTTTCCATCTAAACGTTCAATCTTAGCACCAATAGCTCTTAAGCGTTCATCAATATTTTCATAACCACGATCTATCTGTTCAATATTATGAATTATTGAGGTTCCTTTTGCAGACAATGCCGCAATTAACAAAGAAACTCCTGCTCTAATATCTGGCGATGTCATAGTCGTTGCCTTTAAAGTCGATTTAAAATCGTGACCAATAATAGTAGCTCTATGTGGATCGCAAAGAATAATCTTCGCTCCCATATCAATCAATTTATCTACAAAGAACAAGCGACTTTCAAACATCTTTTGGTGCACAACTGCTTCTCCTCTAGATTGTGTTAAAACTGTAAGTATTATACTTAATAAATCTGGTGTAAAACCTGGCCAAGGCGCGTCAGAAACAGTTAGAATAGAACCATCAATATAGTTTTGCACTTCGTAACCGTTTGTATGTGCTGGGATATGAATATCATCTCCTTGTCGCTCTACTGTTATTCCTATTTTTCTAAATACGTTTGGTATTTGACCTAAATCATCCCAACTTACATTGGTAATGGTTAATTCACTCTTAGTCATCGCAGCTAAACCAATCCAGCTACCAATTTCAATCATATCTGGTAACATTCTATGTTCAGTTCCACCAAGAGAATCTACACCTTCAATAATTAACATATTAGAACCAACACCAGAAATTTTAGCTCCCATACGATTCAACATTTTACAAAGTTGTTGTAAGTAAGGTTCGCAAGCTGCATTATAAATTGTAGTTATGCCTTCTGCCAAAACTGCAGCCATCACAATATTTGCTGTTCCGGTAACAGAAGCTTCATCCAAAAGCATATATGCTCCCTTCAATTTTTTTGCCTCTACTCCATAAAACAAATCTTCCTTGTTGTATCGGAATTTTGCTCCAAGATTAATAAAGCCTTCAAAGTGTGTATCTAAACGACGACGACCAATTTTGTCTCCTCCAGGTTTTGGAATATATCCTTTACCAAATCTGGCCAATAAAGGGCCAACAATCATTATAGAACCTCTTAATCCTTTTCCGTCTTCTTTAAATTCTTCGGATTCTAAATATTTTAGGTTGACTTCGTCTGCTTTAAAAGTATAAGAACCTTTACCAATTTTATTAATTTTTACTCCTAGCTTTTTTAATAAAGCAATGAGTTTATTAACATCAATAATGTCTGGAATGTTATCTATCTTAATTTCTTCGGCAGTTAAAAGCACTGCACATAAGATTTGTAAAGCTTCGTTTTTTGCTCCTTGTGGCTGAATCTTTCCTTTTAATTGGTGACCACCTTCAATTTTAAATGTACTCATACGTTTTTAGTAACGTTTTCTGTTATTGGAATATTTTTTCTTGCCTGAGTTGTTACTCTTTTTATTTGAACTGCTTTTACTTCCGTATTTAGACTTGGTACGCATCAAACTTGTAGAATCACTAAGGCTTTCTTCACTATTCTTTAGATTAAGCTGCCCATCTGAGAGTTCGTACAAATGATTAAAAATCACAGCATCTTCAACGGTGTCTTTATTCCAGTTAAGGAAACACTTTTTCATGTGGTTAGCAATGGTAAATTTCAAAGCTTCTTTCAACTCCCCTTCTTCCCAGCCAACACACACATCTATCATTGTTTTTATATTGTTTCCGTAAAAACGATATTTAGGATGGTTCTGTGGATATTTTAAAGGTTCTGGTCGTGCTTGAATTTCTTCTTTTGAAGGTTCACCATAAGGTGATTCTACATCAAAATCAAAATCAGCCATAATAAATAACTGATCCCATAATTTGTGCTTAAAATCTGGCACATCTCTTAAATGCGGCTGCAGATTTCCCATTACAGAAATAATAGCGTTTGCTAATTTATTCCGTTCTTCTTTGGTCTCGCGAGACTTAGCGTAATTAATCATCTTTTGTAGATGACGTCCATATTCTGGTATAATTAAATGCTCGCGCTCTGTGTTGTATTCTAAATCGTCAATCAAAATTGTAAAAATATGTGTAGTATATAGTTCTAAAACCTGTAGTCTATAGGTTTTGTTGCAAAGTACAAAAAATTACGAAGTCTAAAAGAAAATTTACACCCAAATTATTCATTAGAACTTCGTAATGAAGTTTTAAATTACAATAAAGCATAGTGTTCTCTTATTTTTAGCATAGCATCGCTATGGTCAAATTAAATAACGCAGTAAAACGTTAGGCTTTACAGTAATTAAAAATGGAATAGATTTTCTAATGGATATTTTGGGTTAAAGGGAAATTACTCCTTCAACTTTTTCTGCGACTTCCTTGTATTTAGCTATGACGGCTTCAGGATTTTTCATCCTAACATTTATAGAAACACTTGTGTATTTACCGTTTTTAGATTCGTTGGTTGTTATAACGGCTCCTAAATCATTATAAAGGTTTTCAATAGCTGCAACTCCAGTACCTTTAGAAAGTACAATAAATTTATATAAGTATTCAGCTGGCCAAAGGGCAGTATCGTAGAGTTGTGATTTTAACTTTTCGTAAAATTCGTCTGTTTTTTTAGAACTATCCATGGTAAAATTTTTCAATTACAAAGATACATTTAACTTTACATTTTTCTATCTTATCTTTATCATGAATTTTACTGCAAAAACATTGCCAATTTGAATCCAAAAAAAGTAGTCATAGCAGGTGGTCCAGGAACTGGGAAAACCACCATAATCAATGAATTAAAAAAGCGTGGGTTTTTATGCTATGATGAAATTTCAAGAGAAATAACATTACAGTCTAGAAAAGATGGTATTGAGCAACTTTTTTTAACCGAACCACTTTTGTTTAGTGAAAAATTGTTGGAAGGCAGAACAAAACAGTTTAATGATGCTGCTAAAGAATCTGAACATGTTGTTTTTTTAGACAGAGGATTACCAGATATTATAGCTTATATGGATTATATTGGAGATACATATCCTGACCTTTTTATTAAAGCTTGTGAAGTAAACACATACGATTATATTTTTGTCTTAGCACCTTGGCAAGAGATTTTCACAAGCGATAGCGAACGTTACGAAAACTTTGAAGAAGCTATAGAAATTCATCATCATTTAATGCAAAGTTACATTCGTTTTGGTTATCAACTTAACGATGTACCCTTCGGAAGTGTTGAATTTAGAGCAGATTTTATTCTAGACACCTTAAATTTACAGTAATGCCTATTTAACTATATAAGGTTGTATTATTAATTTGAATTATTTTTGGTTCAGATGAAATAAAAAATCAAAGCATAGCCTTAGTTACGGTTTTATTTTATATTGAAATATGGGCGAAAAAGAACTGCGAAGCACATCACGAACCCTTATTTAAGAAATTGAAAAAGTGAGTAAACAAATTATATGCGATATTATATAGTTAAATAGGCATTATGCACCCAATTGAAGTTTTAGAACGGTATTGGAATCACACCTCCTTTAGACCGTTACAAGAAGAGATTATAACTTCGGTTTTAAACCATGAAGATACCTTTGCTTTGCTCCCAACTGGAGGAGGTAAATCGGTTTGCTTTCAAATTCCAGCGCTCATTCAAAATGGAATTTGTGTTGTTGTTTCTCCATTAATTGCCTTAATGAAAGACCAAGTAAATACCTTAAAAGAAAAAGGTATAAAAGCCATTGCTTTAACTTCTGGCATGTCTTATAAAGATTTAGACACACAATTAGACAATTGTATTTATGGGAATTACAAATTTTTATATATCTCTCCAGAGCGCTTGCAACAAACTATAGTGCAAGAACGCATACAGCAAATGCAAGTGAATTTAATTGCAGTAGATGAAGCACATTGCATCAGTCAATGGGGAAATGATTTTAGACCAGCATATAAAAACATTAACCTTTTACGAGAACTACATCCTCATGTTAATTGCATTGCTCTAACAGCAACTGCAAAACATAATGTGGTTGACGATATTGTAGAGAATTTAGATTTTGTAAATCCGCAAATCTTTAAAGCTTCTTTTGCAAGACCAAATATTGCTTATAATGTTATCCACACGGATGATAAATTATTTCAACTAGAACATGCATTAAAAACCTATAAAGGTTCCTCTATTATATATGTAAGAACTAGAAGAGCAACAACTGATATTCATAATTTTCTTGATGCAAAAGGGTTTTCCTCCACTTATTATCATGGCGGAATTACCAATAAAGAAAAACAAGAACGTTTGTACCAATGGACTAATGGCCAAAAAGAAATAATAGTTGCCACAACTGCTTTTGGAATGGGAATTGATAAGGCTAATGTAAAAACCGTAATTCATTTCAATTTACCAGAAAGTTTAGAAAGTTATTATCAAGAAGCTGGCAGAGCTGGTCGTGATGGAGAATTGGCACATGCTATTATTTTAAAACAACATATAGATGAGGAAAAACTTCGTAGTCAGTTTTTAAGTACATTGCCATCTGTTGCTTTTGTAAAAACAGTTTACAATAAGTTGTGCAATTATTTTCAAATTCCTTATGGAGAAGGCGAAAACACAATGCATCAATTCGATTTTAAGTCCTTTTGCAATCAATATAAATTAAGTGCGAGTATTACCTACAATGCTTTATTATTGTTAGATCGAAACGCCATTATTACGTTAACACAACACTTTAATTTCAGAACAAAAATTCAGTTTACAACGAGTAATGCCGTTTTATTTCAATATTTAGAAACGCATCTGAATTTGAATGTTTTGGTTAAAGTACTTCTAAGAACTTATGGTGGGATTTTTGATTATGAAACTAAAGTGAACCTTAGTCTAGTGGTTCAGAAATCGCATCTATCAGAAAAACAAGTGATTGAACAGTTACAACGTTTAAAAAAAGATGAAGTGATTAGTCTTAATATGGCAAATACAGATTCTGAAATTACCTTTTTACAACCTCGTGAAGATGATATTACCATTAACCCAATTGCAAAAACGATAGAACAGCAGCACACTTTAAAACATCAACAAATTGAATCTGTATTAAGTTATATTCAGAATGATTCGGTTTGCAAAAGTCAACAGCTCCTACTCTATTTTGGAGAAAAGTCGAACAAGAATTGTGGTAAATGCTCGGTTTGTATAGCTAATGCTTCAAAATCAAATATTATTTCAAATGAAACAGTTTCGCTTCTAATTATAAAAACCTTAAAAGCTGAAGCATTATCTTCGCGACAATTATTACTTCAACTTAAATGTTCTGAAAAAGTATTATTAATAAGTCTTTCAGAATTGATAGAAACAAATAAAATAAAATTAACACACGCTAATACCTACACACTTATATGACCACAAAACGCGATTTACGAATTGTATTTATGGGAACTCCAGATTTTGCAGTTGCCACATTAAAAGCACTTATAGACCATAATTATAAGGTTGTTGGAGTCATTACTGCTCCAGACAGACCTGCAGGACGAGGGCAAAAACTAAGAGCTTCAGCCGTAAAACAATTTGCGTTAGAACATAATTTGAATGTTTTACAACCTAAAAACTTAAAAGCAGAATCATTTTTAGAAGAATTGAAAGCTTTAAATGCTAATTTACAAATCATAGTTGCCTTTAGAATGTTACCAGAAGTAGTTTGGCAAATGCCAGAATATGGTACGTTTAACCTTCATGCATCGTTATTACCTCAATATAGAGGAGCAGCTCCTATTCATTGGGCTATTATTTATGGTGAAACCAAAACTGGTGTAACTACTTTCTTTATAGACGAAAAAATTGATACAGGAGCCATAATTAAAAGTGTAGAAATAAACATCGAAAATAAAACTACTGTTGGAGAACTGCATGATGAGTTGATGGCAATTGGAAGCCAACTTGTCATTGAAACCGTGGAACAGATTGAAACAGATTCTGTAACAACAACTATTCAACCGCAAAATGAAGATTTAAAAACAGCATACAAACTCAATAGAGATAATTGTAAAATTGATTGGTCGCAACCTATTGATACTATATATAATAAGATTAGAGGATTAAATCCTTTTCCAACGGCTTGGTGTTATTTAGACAATAAAGAAAAAGACCTTTTAAGTGTAAAGATTTACGGAATTGAAAAGCTTGAAGAAAAACATAATAATGAAGTTGGAATGATAATTTCAACAAAAGAAGAATTAAAGATCGCGTGCAAAGGAGGTTACATAAGTATCATTGAAATTCAATTGCCAGGAAAGCGAAAAATGGAAGTAAAATCACTCTTAAATGGGTTCAATTTTTCAGAATTTGCAAAACTGCTGTAAACCCTTATTATCATTGGATTTGTAAAAAATCCGATAAAACGCACACCTTTATTAACAAATGCTATAAGTTATTAACAAAAAGCTGTATTTCCCTTGCTATTACTTGTGTAGATGAATATTCCTAATAATTTTGTGTAAGGGTTTTTAAGAACTACAATTTTAAAACCGAATTTTTAACAATTTTAAATTTAATATTTTATGAACAAAACAGATTTAATCAACGGAATGGCAGAGAATGCTGGAATTACAAAAGCAGCAGCAAAAAAAGCATTAGACTCTTTATTAGTTGATATCGAAGGATCTTTACAAAAAGGTAACAGAGTATCTTTAGTAGGATTTGGTTCTTGGTCAGTTTCTAGAAGAGCTGCAAGAGATGGAAGAAACCCACAAACTGGAAAAACTATCAAGATTAAAGCAAAAAATGTAGTAAAATTTAAGGCAGGTTCTGACTTAAGTAGTGCTGTAAACTAAGACATTTTTGTTTAAAATACAGAAACCTGCTCATTGAGCAGGTTTTTTTTGCTCCAATTTTAAGGACTTTATGTTGCTTTTTCAACAAAAATAACATAGATTTAATCTTATTATACCAATCTAATATCAAAATATCACATATAATTATGTTTCTTTTTCGTCCATATTTCAATATAAAATAAAACTGTAGCTTATGCTATGCTTATATTTTCTATTTCATTTGAACAAAAAATAATTTAAATTATTAATGCAACATTTTAAAATTAAATTGGTATTAAAACCAGAAAAGCCAAAATGAACAAACCCGAAAAAGGCAATTTACTAATTGCTGAACCATCTATTATCGGAGATATTTCATTTAATCGTGCTGTGATTCTTTTAGCAGATCATAACGATTTAGGTTCTGTTGGGTTTATTTTAAATAAGCCTTTAGATTATAATCTTAAAGATCTTATTGATGGTACAGAATCGGAGTTCCCTGTTTATAATGGTGGTCCAGTAGAACAAGATAACCTTTACTTTATTCATAAATCGCCAGAATTAATACCAAATAGCGTAGAAATTTCTAATGGCATATTTTGGGGAGGTGATTTTAGTGTGGTACTCAACTTAATAAATGAAGGAGAAATTGCTACTGACGATATTCGTTTCTTCTTAGGATATTCTGGTTGGGATGAACAGCAATTAGATAGCGAACTTCAATCTAATGCCTGGTTGGTATCTGAAAACATTTATAATAAAGACATTATTTCTAAACCATGTATTTCTTTTTGGCGCGAAAAAATGTTAGAACTTGGTGGAGACTATAGTATTTGGTCTAATGCGCCTGAGAATCCTAGTTATAATTGATGAACTTGAAGTTGAAATCGAGTTTGAAGTTGAAGTTGAAAAAAAATGACACAAATTTTACTAATTTTTACAAATCATTACAGAATTTTCCTCTTTACCTTCATAGCCAGGCACGAAGCAATCTGTTGAATTGAAACTAAAATCTAAAAATACTTAACACATCTTGATAGTTATCGGGATTACGGATTTTTACGGATTGTTACACTGAAATTCGCAGAGAAGGCACGGAGATTCGCGGAGCGATTGTTTTATGCAATTGCCTTTTTTTTTCAATTTTCAGGGTAATGGTGCCAAAAATAGTTGGTGGATTTGTTAAAAACATTTTATAATTTATCGCCATTAATCTGAATAGGACATAAACTCTGCTGAGGAGCAACTTATTACTGGTAAGTTGTATTGCTAAAAAAACCTACGTCTTATTTTTAAAGTATAAATACCACACTAAATATTGCTTCCTGTGTTTATAAGATAGTCCTCTATGAATGTTTAAATCTTCTTTGATTTCAAGATAATGCTCACCTTCTGATCTGTTAACCTATAAAGTTGCGTGAATTTTATAGTTGCATCTCTATATAATACTAAACAAATACCATTGCTAAAATAAGTACCAATTAATAAATTGACTTTCTCTGATGGATAAACGGAAAGTTTTGAAGGCTTTGATAAATAGTTATCAAAATAGCGTTTAAGTGTCCTTATTGAATAGTCGCTCTCTTTTGAAAGATCTTCAATTGTTCTTCTTCCAATTACTCATTTTTCAAACCAAATAAATCGGTTTTATTTTTTTACAGATGAGTTTTCTGAAGTAAATAAAATACCACAATTCTTACATTTAAAACGTTGCTTATTTTTTTGTTTTCCCCATTTAATAGTGTCAAGACTTTGGCAAGCACAACATCGCTTTTTTTTTTGATGGTTTCATTCAACAAAAAAACTTATTGAAACGAATTTCAATAAGCTTTAATTTAGCCCTTTGCTCATATAGTTTTCAAAGAGTTTTACCAACTATTTTTTGACTATTAAGCCGAAAAAGCAGATTTATTATTCTGGAGGTAAGGACTTCCATATTCAGGCGTGTTGGAATTTGCTATTTTAATTTTTGAACTTTTCCTGACAACCTTCTTTTCTTCTTGTATCAACCAAGTAAATAATTTTCCATTTATCGTCTTCTTTTATTAACTGAAAAGAATTGACTCCACAATGACTAAACTTTTCTTGGTACCAAAACTCATAAGGTATCCAAGCATTCGCCATATTACCATCTACTTGAATACTAAAATCCAATAATTTTTCTTCAAATATGTTATCCTTTGGAATGCTAGAAATACTCTGTATAAATTGAAAATAATCATTTTTAGTCAACACTGTTTTTCCTTCTTTGTTTATTGCAATAGATTGCATCTTAATATTACCTTTAGCAAGAGCTTTTAAGGCTGTGGTATCTTGCTTATGAAAAGCATCAAAAAACTCTGTGATTGTTTCTTTTACATTTTCATTTTCAGATTTTTGAGCATTTAATGTAAGAGCAAAAGCTAAAGTGAAGATTAGTAGTAATATTTTCATCTGATTATAGTTTAAGTCAAATTACAGATTTGATAGTATTTATGACTTAGATTAAAGAAAAGTTTAACAAAACTAGTTATTTTTACATTCAATTAAAATAAACACAATGTCAGTAGCAAAAAAAGAATATAAACGAATTACAGTTAAGACTTTAGTAGATATGAAGTCTAAAGGCGAAAAAATATCTATGCTAACGGCTTATGATTATACCATGGCTAAAATTGTTGATGGTGCTGGTATTGATGTTATTTTAGTTGGTGATTCTGCTAGTAACGTTATGGCTGGTCACGAAACCACTCTACCAATTACTCTAGACCAAATGATTTATCATGCGTCTTCTGTGGTCAGAGCAATTGACCGCTGTTTAGTAGTTGTTGATTTACCATTTGGAACCTATCAAAGTGATCCGAAAGAAGCTTTGCGTTCTGCTATTAGAATTATGAAAGAGTCTGGAGGTCATGCTGTAAAAATGGAAGGTGGAAAAGAAATTAAAGAATCTATAAAACGCATCTTAAATGCTGGGATTCCGGTAATGGGACATTTAGGATTAACTCCACAATCTATATATAAATTTGGAACTTATACTGTAAGAGCCAAAGAAGAAGTAGAAGCTGAGCAATTAAAAGAAGATGCTTTAATGCTTGAAAAAGCAGGTTGTTTTGGAATTGTGTTAGAAAAAATTCCGGCTGCATTAGCTAAAGAAGTTGCTGAAAGTGTTTCAATTCCCGTAATTGGTATTGGTGCTGGTAATGGTGTTGATGGCCAAGTTCTTGTATTACACGATATGCTTGGTATGACACACGAATTTAATCCGCGTTTTTTAAGACGTTATATGCATCTTTACGAAGGGATGACAACCGCTATTTCACAATATGTGGATGATGTGAAGTCTGAAGACTTTCCTAATGAGACTGAACAATATTAGTAAGTAGTAAGTAGTAAGTAGTAAGTAGTAAGTAGTAAGTAAAATAATTAGTGTATTCGTGGCTCAAACTTCAGGTAAAATTATTTCTACTAAAAACAATCTTCAAGTATTGCATGAAGACAACCACATCATTGTAGTAAACAAGCGTGCTGGTGATATTGTCCAAGGTGATAAAACAGGAGACAAACCTTTGAGCGAAGTGGTTAAATCCTATCTAAAAGAGAAATATAAAAAAGAAGGCAATGTATATCTCGGTGTAGTACACAGATTAGACAGACCAACCACAGGAATTATAATGTTTGCTAAAACGAGTAAAGCTTTGCCTCGACTCAATAAACTCTTTGCAGAAAAATCAGCTAGCAAAACATATTGGGCTTTAGTAAAAAATCAACCTCCCAAAACAAGTGATACACTTATACATTGGCTAAAAAAGAATCCTAAAAACAATAAATCTACAGCGTATATTAAAGAAGTTGATGGTAGTAAAAAAGCAATTCTTCATTATCAATTGAAACAAACATTAGATAATTTTTATTTGTTGGAAGTTGACTTAGAAACAGGACGTCATCATCAAATTAGAGTGCAATTATCATCCATTGGTTGCCCTATTAAAGGCGATTTAAAATACGGATTTGATCGTAGTAATAAAGATGCAAGTATTAGTTTACATGCTAGGACATTGCGCTTTATACATCCTGTAAAAAAGGAAGAAATTATAATTACTGCTCCATTGCCAAATAATTCGCTTTGGAATGCTTGTGAATCGTTAGTCGAAAAACTCAGGTAGTATAGCTTACTTTCAAATAAATTCCAAAAATAATTTTACGATTTACCATTAAGGCTTATTAGTTGCAATACGTTTATAAGGATATTGTAATGCAAGCGTTGTGCCCTTTTCTGATTTGGAATCTAATACAAGCTTAGCATTGAGAAGTTCAGCTCTCTTTTGCATATTAATTAAGCCAGAACCTTTTTCAGCATCTTCAGTTTTAAAACCTACACCATCATCTTCTACTTTAATCCCTAAGTTATTTTCTTGGTAATCTATAGTTACTTTTAAATGTTCAGCTTCAGCATATTTTAGAGTATTTGAAAAAAATTCTTGAAGAATACGAAATAAAATAATTTCATCCTTTTTGTTCTCAAAATTGACTTTCTCACCTGTTATTGATAAACTAGATACAATAAGCCCAGATTTATTTAAACGTTTAACTTCATTTTTAACTGTTGCGTCAAAACCTAAATTAAAAATCACATCACTATTTAAGGATTTTGATAAGGCTCTAACTTCCTCCAAGGATTCTTTTAAGACAACAGCCGCATTATCTACTTTAGACTTTGCTTCACCTTTAACAACATTCGCCGCAGCTTTCATTTGCATGGTTGCCAACACCAACATTTGTCCAATATTATCATGTAATTCTCGTCCAACATGTTTTAAAGTTTCTTCTTGGATTTCTTGTTGAGTTTTAACGAGTTCTTCATCAAATTTTTGTTGTTGTTTAATTTTGTCAAGAAGGAGTTGATTTTTTCGTTTTTGAAAGACGATAAAAAATATTATAAAAAGAGTGCAAATTATAATCAATACAAAAACCATATAGATTATTAAATTACGCTCAGCTTCTGTACTAACTATTTGATCTCTGGTTTGCAAAATATTAATGCTAATGCTAGGGTTAGGTATAGAAAAATGTTTAAAGATAAATAAATTGTATACTTTAAAATGACATAATCCTTATCGTCAGGAATAAAATATACTTCAAAAAAATCCATCGGAATTATAATTAAAACCCAACAGAAAATAATAGTATTAAAATAGAAATAAATTGACTTATAAAATCGAATTATTTTATTGGAGTTTAATAAGTCAAAATAGTAAACCATAATCGAGAAAATTACAATCCAATAACTAGCAATTTTCAAAAATCTTTCATTTGGTATAAAGAGATATTCAAATCTAAATACGACTGAAATGAAAACTTGGATCAAATAAACAAAAAAACTATACTTTATTATACTTTTCAGTCGCTTATAATTAATTACATTATAATTTAAATAGACCAAAAACACTGATAATCCTATCCACCAAAAAATGGCATACCACCAATAATTTCGTTCAATTAATGTACCCTCAATTAAATGGAAAAGATTAAAATCATACAGAATTTGCGGGTAATTACCAATAAAATCAACCACGAAAGCAAATACTACAAAATAAATTATAATTCTTGCTGGAGTATTTTTATATTTTTTTATTAGAAGTAATCCTGTAATTAAGGCTATAAGCTCAACTAAACGTGTTATTAGGGTATAATTTTCCTTAATAAACTCATCCATTAATCATCTATATTCTATTATTCTTAATAGTTTGCATTTGGTGGATTACCATTTCCTCCCATATTCAATCCATCTAACTTCTTTAAATCACCACCTCCTCCTTGTAAAGAAAAGAAACTTCCTTCAGATTTATTCTCATAACCAGTAGGCACAAAAAGTAAGGTTGTTAAACCTAGCTCACCATCTATGGTAGGATAAGCTCCCAAATACAAACGTAATCCATTCAATACGCAACTGCTATCTTTTGCTTGTTGCTTTGCATAAGTCAAATAGTTATCAATATCTTCTAATTTATACCAAGACGATCGGTTATCACCAGTTTTAGATCCCTTAAATAAAGAATCGTTTATAATGTTATATCGTTCATTGTACTCCTGAGTAAGTGACCTTATTTTTGCAGGTGAGATAATACCAGAAGGTGGTTTAACTGTAGGAGGCTCTTCAATCATATTTATATCATTTTTACTGCAATAAAAATACATAGCTAGTGCTCCTAAAATAATTCCTAGGATAAGTAATCCGAAATTTTTCATAATTGTGAGGTTGAATTTAATTATCATACCAATTAAACATTCAAATGTGGCATAAAATTCGTTTCTTTTTTGCTCATTTGTTGTCATAAAATTGAACCGTAGCTTAGGCTATACTTAATTTTTATTCCTAAACTGATCTAAAAATAATTCAAATTTTTAATACAACATTTAAAAAATTAGTTGGTATTTGTGCTTGTAAATTATCGAATTTATTTTACATATAAAATTTTTATTAAACGTTTTCCCACATTAGAAGTCATTTCGTCTCATTTTTCTACAGAACTCAAAGCATAAATAGCGAAACTACCTAGCCAATGTCCTCCTTCATAACTATCACCAACAATGCTTGGTAATGAATAATTAATATGCTTATTGGCTAAATTTTGAAGATGCTTATAGTCTGGTAAATCTTTTGCTATATAATTTAAACTCCAAGCTCTCGAAAAATTTACACCATCCAAATGCACCAATTTACCATCTGTTCTATCGGAAACTTCGCCAACTGACCAATCAAAATTTTCATCATTTAGCTCTGGCAAAAAATCGTTTAACCATGTTTTAAAATCTTCAATAGACAATACGCGCTTCATTAAAGCTGCTTCTTCCAAACAAGGAGACAGAAAATCAAAACCGCTTGGCTCCCATTCTAAAGGGCAATCTTGATCATCTTCATAGAAATCCTTAGCTCTTTTTTCTATTAAAGCAATTAATACTGTATGATTAACCTCTACTGCATAATCATATGCAAAACTTAACCCAAATGCCGTATTGGGATGCTCGCCTACTCTAATAGGGTAATTCAGTTTTGGTAAAAATTCTATATATTTATTGATAATTAAATCTGTTAACGGTTTAAGATTATTCTCTAATTCTCTAGCTATTGGATTATCCCAAGTATGTAATTCTTCTGCTAGTTTAAGTAACCAAGCCCAACCATAAGTACGCTCAAAGGATTTGTTATACTTACCACCAAAGTAAAGTGACTCTTGTTCTATATTTTTTTTAGAGATGTTTTGAAGTAGTTTTTGTTGAATTTCATCTCTATTTTCTATATCTGGAAACTGTTTTAAAAGCGACACTAAACTCCAATGACCATGAACAGCAGAATGCCAATCGAAACAACCGTAAAATGCAGGATGCAATTCTTTTGGTGTTTTTAAATCGGAAGCACCTCCAATAGTCTGACCAAGTTTGTTAGGATATTCTGTATTCATGCAATGCAATGGTAATTGCGCTAGTCGGTTGGCTTGTTCTAGGTTTAGGATTGGTTTTTTAACGATTTTAACCTTAGTCTTCTCATTGGTTGTATTCTTCTTCTTTTCGGAAGTGTTACAGCTTAAAAAGAAGAAAGGCAAAATGAATATAAAATAGTATTTGGTCATAAAACTGTATTTACTAGTCTAGTAAAAATACAATTTTAATTTACTCCAATGTTACCTTTAAGTATGAGATTCCTCTTCGTGCCTTATTCCGAATGACATATCATCATCTAGAAGAATTATCTTTCATTCAAAACTTATATCGCAACCCAAATAACACCCTCAATTGCGTATTATTAAAAGTCTGGTTGTTATTATCAATAGGCTTATCAAAATAATTATAACTCGGTTCTAAAAATAGATTCATTTTTTTTGCTATTTCATACGAAATACTAGAGTTTAACATGGCACCAAAAATTGTAGTATCTGCACCAATATTTTCTCCTATTTGTTTATTATCTAAATAAGCTCTATTATTTGTTAGAAAGTTTATATTGCCACCAACACCTAGTGAAACATCAAGTTTTTCCGCTTTTAACACCTTATATGAAAATTCTAATGGCACTTGGATATAATCAAACTGCTGCTGTAAACTGCCTTCATTAGTAACCTCAGGCAAAGCAGTAAAATCATTAATAGATTCTTCGGATACCAGAAATATTATGTCTTGATTATTTACAATACTTTCGGGATTATTTCCCACAAGAGAAGCATCTACATCTGTATATTTGATATTATTCATTTCTTGACCTAATATATTTTTGCCTATTCCAGATTTCACAACGAGTCTATCAGAAAGTGCATATCCTACTTTTAAAGTATACACAAAATCGTTTTGAGACGTTGTGTTTACAGATGTGCCTTGAATAGATGCCTCAGAAGCTGTATTAGCTAAGCCTCCTAAAACTTCAACAGACCATTTTAAACCTGGTACTTTATTGGTTATTGTGCTATCTCCAATAGTCTCGTTTTCAGCTAAGAGTTCTTTTAGTAATTCTAATAGAGGAATAGCTTTAACCTTAACGATAGAATCCTTACTTGTAATTAATTTTTCCTTTTTATAATCAATTAGACTTTTATTTTTTCTTTGTAAATCAGGAGTGTTTTTATTATTGACTTTATCGTCCTTTTCATTTATAACATTTTCTTTTACAATGCTTTGAGCATAACTCTTATTATCATTAGAGTTTTGTTTTTTATCGTTTATGTTTTTCTTATAAAAATCGTTTTTTCGTTCTTCTCTTTGCTCTAATATTGCGTTTCTATTTGTTAATTGTTTTTGTGTTGCTAAATTGTTTAATGATTCTTTTATAACGCTTGATTCTTCTACTAATGAATCTTCATTGGCTTCACTCCTAACTGCACTTTCAACTATTTTAGTGGTTTTCTCATTTAACTCATTAATTGCGTCATTTGCTTTGGGTTGCTCTATATCCGAAATTTCCTTTATAATTTCACTATTAGGCTCTGAAGAAACTGTAACCATGTAGCCCATAAACATTACTAACACTGCAGCAGCAGAACCCCAAAAAAACAGCATCCTCCTTTTCTTTTTTTTAGGATGAAGTCTTGCTTCAATATTATCCCATAATTCCTCAGGAGGTGCTTTAGAAAACGTTTCTAATTCACTGTATATATTTTCAATATCATCTTTCTTCATGACACTTTTTTGTTTAATTCTTCAGTAATTTTTGTCCTCAACAAACTTTTTGCCCTACTTAATAATGATTTTGATGTTCCTGCTGCCATTTTTAACTTATTTGCTATTGCTTTGTGACTATAACCTTCAAAAACATAAAGGTTAAATATCATTCTATAGTTATCTGGTAATTGCTGTATATGCTTTAATAATTTATCATGAGACACAACAATTCTAGGCACATTTGTTTCGTCTTCAATACTATTACTTAGGTTAGAATTTTCAATCGCGACATGTAATCGACGTTGTTTTTTTCGTAAAACTTCTAACGCTTCATTTACGAAAATACGCTTTGCCCATCCTTCAAAACTGCCTTCAAATTTATATTGATAAATCTTTTGAAACAGAATAATAAAGGCGTCCTGGAATACATCATCTGCCTCAGTTTTATTCCGCATATATTTTAAACAAATACCATACAATACAGGAGAAAGCAGCGTGTATAATTCACGCTGCCCTTCCTTATCATTCTCTACACATTTTTGTATGAGTATTCGCAGTTCTTTATCCAAATTGGTACTAATCTATATATGTTACTGGCAGTAGTTTTTACCTTTCAAATTCAGATACAAAGCCATCAGCAGCACTATCATTTATTTCTAAATTACCATCAGAAAAAATCAAAAAACCTCTTTCAGCACCATCAATTAATAGCGTTTGAGTTTCCCCATCAATTTCAATTGTATAACTGTATGACCCACTATCAATGCCTGCATAAATATCTTCGGGTCCAGTTGTCAGTATATTGTTTTCGACAATCAGCATTGAATTTGTTTGATTAAAAGTCCAGAGAACTTCTCCTTGATTATAATCAATATTTATTGGAGAAAATCCTCCGTTTACATTTTTAAGATTCCAAATTCCATTAATTGGCACTTTAGTTTGACTTGAATTATCATCATCATTACTGCAACCTGTAAATAATACTAGTCCCAAAAAAAATAATAAACTTAACTTTACTAATTTCATAAATTTTAATTTTCAAATTATACTTTAAAGATGCAGAAATTCTGAAATCATTACTTCAAATTACTACTAAGATAGAATACGTTTTAAAATTGAATAGTACTTATAAGCTCCAATCCAAAATTAGCAGCATAATTATATTGATGAATTACATTGTCTCCCACAGCAATTAAATGAGATGATAATGGGATAACATCTTTAGAAGTGGTTTGATACGTGTTTTGTAACACTATTTCGTTTGGGTTTTGAGCATCAAACACATTTATACCTTCGTCATTGCACACATATAACACATGATTTCTAACACCTAAACCATAAGGACTAGACAAAAAATAGGTAGAATGTTCTATAGGTGTGATAATATCTGTAACATCAATCACATTAACTTGATCTTCAATTGCGCCACAAGTATTCCCTCCTCTTACAGTAATATATGCGGTATTTTGTTCTACAACTACTGGGTCGCAACCTGTAGAATGTGTAAATGATGATGTATAAGTTGGATTGAACTCATCTTGCAAACCAACAATATGCATACCATTAGTTGCACCAATAAACATATAATCTTTTAGAATAAAAGTAGTTTCTAGCTCACCACCAAACCAGCCGCCCAAATAGGTCTCCGATACTAAAGAAATAGAATTATAATCCGTGATATTAAACGTGTTTAACTTATAATCATCTAAAGTATATAATGCATTATCATAAATCTGAAACTTAGCATAAGATCCACCTGTACCTATATTTATACCTGCATCAAGTGCTAAAACATCACTTTCAAAAATTGACACGGAATTCCAATACATATCTGTATTATTCTCCACCTCAGTTCTTTCCATATAAACTGTAGAGTAATCTGCAATAAATTCATCTTCATTTGAAGGGTGTATATTAGACTGATAATACGTAGAATCCAAAGGGTAAGCTGCATAATAATACAACATATCTTCCTCTACATTAACGAGTTGTATATTTGAAATATTACTAATATCAAACACAACTAAATCCATAAAATTATCAGCATATAAGATATTGTCTTTTACAGAAATATCGTGTACTCCTTCTAATTGTATGAATATTATATTTTGAGGATTTTCTGGATTTTGATTATTAAATATGTGTATTCCAGAATTTTGTCCTATGTAAAATAGTAAATCGTCATATACATATATTTTACCATCCGAATTAGTTGGCTGCGCTGCTGTAACTTGAATTGAATTTCTAATTTCAGATTTAGATTTTATTATTGGAACTGTTACTGCAACAGGATCAATAAGTGCATTACTATCATCGTCGGTATCACAATTTGTGAGTTGTAAACATACTAATGCAAATAGAACTAAGGATAGAATTTTGTTTTTCATAGTTATTGTTTATTAATAAGATGAAAAAAAAGTAAAAGGTTGCAGTATCTCGAAATATATTTTAGACTACTTTATAAAATTGATTACTAATTTAATAAAATGATTTAAACTTATCCAGTCTTACTTTTTAATAGATTCCTTCCTGCGCAGGAATTGGTTATCCCAACCAACCATCGCGGTCCAAACTACGATACTGAATAGCTTCGCTAATATGAGCTCCTAAAATAGTTTCAGAACCTTCTAAATCCGAAATCGTCCTAGAAACTTTCAAAATCCTGTCGTAAGCTCTGGCAGATAAATTTAAACGTTCCATAGCGGTTTTTAACAATTGCATAGAAGCATCATCCAATTTACAATGCTTCCGGATTTGCTTGGTATTCATTTGCGCATTGTAATGTACTTTATCTGAGTCCTCAAAACGTTTGGTTTGTGTTTCCCTAGCTTTGGTAACACGCTTTCTTATATCAACAGAAGACTCACTTTTTCGCTCATCTGCTAATTTTTCAAACGGCACAGGCGTGACTTCAATATGAATATCTATTCTATCTAATAAAGGTCCGGAAATTTTCCCCATATAACGTTGCATTTCCGCAGGCGATGATGTTATTGGCGAGTCTGGATCGTTAAAAAATCCGCTTGGACTTGGATTCATACTTGCTACCAACATAAAAGATGATGGATAAGTTACTGTAAATTTCGCTCTAGAAATTGTCACTTCTCTATCTTCCAAAGGCTGACGCATTACTTCTAAAACTTCACGTTTAAATTCTGGCAATTCATCTAAAAATAAAACTCCATTATGTGATAAGGAAATTTCACCTGGCTGTGGGTAACTTCCTCCTCCAACTAATGCAACATTTGAAATTGTATGATGAGGACTCCTAAATGGTCGTTGCGCCATTAATCCTGCATGTGCTTTTACGCGACCAACAACCGAATGTATTTTTGTGGTTTCTAATGCTTCGTGCAATGTCATTGGTGGTAAAATACTTGGTAAGCGTTTTGCTAACATGGTTTTACCTGAACCCGGAGGCCCAATCAATATAATATTATGTCCTCCAGCTGCTGCAATTTCCATACAGCGTTTTATGCTTTCTTGACCTTTAACATCCGAAAAATCGAATTCTGGGAAATCTAGATTTTTATAAAACTCTTCTCTAGTATTAATAATCGTTTGCTCTAAAGCTTCACCTTTATCAAAATGATTAATGACTTGCATTATATTCTCTACACCAAAAACTTTTAAATCATCAACAATTGCAGCTTCTTTTGCATTTTGAATAGGCAGAATAAAGCCTTTAAATCCATCTTCTCTTGCTTTTACAGCTATAGGTAATGCACCTTTAAACGGTTGTAAACTTCCATCTAAAGATAATTCTCCCATAATAAGGTAATCCTCTAGGTTTTCTGCTTTTATTTGGTCTGATGCTGCTAAAATCCCCAAAGCTAATGTTAAATCGTAGGCTGAGCCTTCTTTCCGTAAATCGGCAGGAGCCATGTTTATGGTAATCTTTTTACCTGGAATTCGGTAACCGTTATTCTGTAGTGCTGCAGCAATACGATAATTACTTTCCTTAATTGCATTATCTGGTAATCCTACTAAGTGATAGCCTACACCTTTATCTACATTTACCTCAACAGTTATTGTTGAAGCTTCTACTCCAAAAACGGCACTTGCAAAAACTTTTTTGAGCATGAATTGTTATTTCCTTAAATGTAGAGATAAATCGTTTATAAACAAAAGTTTGACACAGCTTGTCTCAATTTTTTCGAATTTATTTGAATATAGCTTTGTTTAAATCACAACCGTAATCATTGTATTTACAATTGTTTTGATGATTTTGTTTTTTAAATGTCCTAAACGTAATTTTGAAACTCCTGCTTGGTAAAGTGCATTAAGAATTAATAAATCTTTCTGACTTATTAAAAGCCATTCATAGTCTTCAACCGTTAATTCTCCTGATTGCAATAAGTTTGTCCAGCGTTCTAATTTCACTTTAGATAATTTTAAAAACACCTCAACATCTGCTTTGGTTTCCTTTTTATAGTCTCCATAACTTTCACCTAATACCAAGAGCAATTCTTCTTTTAACAATTTTAATAGTTCTTCAATATCCATTTTAGTTGTTTGTTATAAAATTAAGAATATTAGACTCGTTAGTCTTATTTTTATTTGCTTCATATTTGATAATAAGATCTAAAGCTTCAGATACTTGAAGTTTTGTTTCATCAATAAAAACTTTAGATAATTGATTCTTTTCTTTCCAACGTTTTAGAAATCCAGCTAAAAGGTTTCGTTCTTTATCTGTTATAACTTGCCACATCGAATAGCTAACTTTATTGTCTGGTTTATTTTTTTCGTATTCTACCATTTTTTGGAGGTCTAGCAAAAGGGCTTGTACTTCTACTTCATTTTCTGCGTAAGTTTCAATTGCATTATCCATTAAATTCAGGCTTTCCACTTTAATTGAAATCGATTGTTGATAAGAGTATTGATCAAAAACCGCAGTTTTTAAACTTTTACAAGACACTAAAAATAAAGCTAGTGTGGCAATCACCAAAGACAACCTCAAAATTGAATGTCTTTTAATCTGTAAATTTTGAAATGATTTGAAACGTTGCATATTTATAAGTTTAAGTAATGATAGTATCTATTATTATATCTAAATCTTGTTGTGGCCTTATAGTGTTAATCCATGTTGAAGTTGAATTATGCACTAAAAACGCATTCAATGCTTCATTGACTTGATGTTTGTGAGCTGTTGGTAAATCATCAATTACAGTTTCAAGATTTTCCAGCAACTGCAACGGATTCAGTTGTAACTCACTAAATTTGAAAGCTATTTTACCTGTGATGTCTAAAAACTTTAAATAGTTCTTCTTTGTAGTTATTGGTAATTCAATATTTAACCGATTAAACACTTCATTTGTAAATCCTCTTGTTTGTGGACCAGAAATGCCATCTATAATTACTGGCTTTTGGTAAATATCTTTCAATACCATTTGAAGATATAAGGCTTCGGACTGTGAGGATTCATTATAATCCACAGAAACACTATTATCTATATGCCAATGATCTTTATGGTTGGGATAGAAATAATTAAGTACCAAGCCAAAATGCTTTCGTAAAAAGGATTCTATTCCTAAATAGAGTTCCTTTTGATGTATATAATTATTGGCAATAATCTTATGGTCTTTCCAAAAAATTGCATCAAGATCAAAAGCTTTTCCAGAACCATGTTGACCTTTTTTTCCAACCAAAGTACCAGCACTTGTAATAATATCTGGCTTTCCTAATGGACAATGAACAAAAATCTCATCGAAAGCTGTTTCTAGTTGTTTAAAAAAAGCGTCTTCGATATAAAAATCGTAAGGTTTACCAGTGGTTCCGTAAGGGTATTGTGGTAATCTTGCGTATTGCAACGCAATGTTGTTAATAGCATTGATTTTCTTCATAATGCATTGGTTTTAAAATCTATTAGCTATCATAAACTCATTTAAACATTTTTAATTTGCTAAAAAATTGCTGTTTTCAGCACTTGTATTGTCTTTTTTTTCTTCCGTTACGATGCTATGCAACTCAAAAAAAACTTCAATAGAGCTAAAAACTTCTAATTTTCGCTTAAATCCAAAACGTTTAAACGAGTTTAATAAGGGTTTAAAGGGTTCTTAAATTTAAGGAATTATTTTATGGTTTGAAAGTGGAGGCTTATCGCTTCGGTCAAAACCTCAACAAAAAGTACGCTTAATTACTTTAAATATGAGGTACAGGATCTTAAAAAACGTAAATTCTGATTTATAAAGTAAGAAAATACAACTAAAAATAGTCTAAAACGTGCATTTCATCGAATTTTAACTACATTTTATAGACCAAAATACGTTTTCTATTAAAATTATTCTCTATGTTTGTTGTCCCAAATTTACTCAATTATGAAAAAACAACTACTTACTATGTTGCCGGTTGCGCTTATTTTAAGTTTACCATTTTTAGGTTGCACAGCTGAAACCGCACCAACCGAAGAGCCTTGTGCTTGTGAAAGAGTCACTTATATTGAAGCAAAATATCAAAACCAAACCACAGAAAAATGGTTACTTGGTTATAATGAAACTGCCCGAGAATCTGTGAATTGCCAAACTGAAACCGATTATTCAATACCACCTACAGGTAGTGTATTAAGAGAGGTACACAGAATTGAATGTAACTGATGTGAAATTTTGTAACTAAAAAAACCTTTCAAGATTATTTCTTGAAAGGTTTTTTATGCTGTCAGTTTGAGTGTTTAGTTGCTGGTCGCAAAACCACTATTTAATCAAAAGTACCATCAAACAAATTAGACTTTTTCAATTTCATTCACAAACTCCAAAGCACGCAGCTCATTATAATAAACATTCCCTTTACCAATAAACCCAACATGTCCTCCATACTGTGGCATTTCTAAAAACAGATTTGGATTCTGCTTGGCTTCTTTGACAGGGTAACAATCCGCTGATAAAAAAGAATCATTCAGTGCATTAATAATGAGAGATGGCACTCTAATATTTGGTAGAAATTGTAAGCAACTTGCCTTCGCATAATAGTCTAATGCATCTTTAAAACCATGAGCTTTTGAGGTGTAAATATGATCAAAATCTATTAAAGTTTTAATTGCATTTAAATCCTTAACTGATATACTACTAGGAAATTGCTCTATTTTAGGTTTTAATTTTTCTTTTAAATGTCTTAAAAACCGTATCGCATAAGGTCTGTTCTTTAAACTCAATAATTGGTCACAAGAGCCTTTTAAATTGCAAGGCGTAGAAACAGCAATGACTCCTTTTATTTCTTTTGGCAAATCATTGCCTTCGCCAACATATTTTAAAACCATGTTTGCACCTAAACTTATGCCTTTGATATAGATGTCTTGGTATTGGTTTTTAGTTAAAACATGTTTTACCACAGCATCTAAATCTTCGGTTGCACCAGAATGGTAACTACGATAAAACAAATTAGGTTCTCCACTACAACCTCTATGGTTAACTCCTACGGCATCGATGTCATTATCGTTAAATAGTTTTGCTGTTCCTTTAATATATGGTCGTTGCGCATTTCCTTCTAGCCCATGTAGTAGAATAATCACTTTATTAGATTTTTCTTGTGCATGACTCCAATCTAAATCTAAAAAATCGCTATCAGGTAAGGTTATACGTTCTCTTGTTTGTTCTACTCCGTTAACTCTTCTAGCTAAGCCAGAGAACACAGTAGAGACAAAGCTTTTCTTAGCCCAAAAAGGTGGCTTGTAAGTAGATTGTATTATTGGCATTTTAACAGTTGACTTTTAGCAATTGCAAATATAACTTAGTTGCAATAGTAAAATCTTATTATTTCCTATGTTTTAAAGCATCAGCAGGTGTTGGCACAAAATGCCCTTTACCTCCTGCTCTATCATCATTAAAGGTTGTCGGAATATCATCATTGAGCGTTCTTTCATTCCATGTTAAACTTTCTGTTCCGTCATCGCGTTTTACCATTGTAATACAATCTTCCACAGGACATACTAAAGAACATAAATTACAACCCACACAATTCTCTTCAATAATACTCGGTATTCTACTTGTAGTATCAATTGGCAATGCTATCGCTTGATGCGCTCCATCATCACAAGAAATATAACACAAGTCACAACCTATACATTTATCTGGATTTATTTCTGCAACAACTTTATGTTTTAGGTTTAAATGTTTCCATTCAGTTACGTTTGGTAATGCTTTACCTGCAAAATCATAAATAGTGTTGTAATTTTTTTCTTCCATAAACTGACGTAAACCAGCCTCCATTTCACGCACTATTCCAAAGCCGTAATGCATTACAGCCGTACATACTTGTACAGACGTTGCTCCAAGTAATATAAACTCAACAACATCACGCCAAGTTTCAATTCCACCAATACCAGATAATGGCACTTTTCCAATTTCTGGATGCTGTGCTAAATCTTTAAGCATATGCATCGCAATAGGCTTTACTGCAGGTCCACAATAACCACCATTACTTCCTTTGCCATCTACAACTGGATATGGTGCGTAAGTATCTAGATCTATACCTACAATACTTTTAACCGTATTTATAAGAGAAATCGAATCTGATCCACCTTGTACAGCTGCTAATCCAGGATCTGTAATATGAGAGATGTTAGGCGATAGTTTTGTAATCACAGGAATATTCGCAGCTTCCTTCACCCATTCTACAATCGTCTTTAACACTTCTGGTTCTTGTCCTACTGCTGAACCCATTCCACGCTCACACATACCATGTGGACAACCAAAATTGAGCTCAATACCATCAGCTCCAGCATTTTGAACATCTTTAATGATTTGCTCCCATTCTGCTCTGCTTTCTACCATTAAGGAAGCAATCACTGCATGATCTGGAAAGTATTTTTTCACTTCTTCAATTTCTCGAAGATTATCTGCTAAAGGTCTATCTGTAATTAATTCAATGTTATTGAAACCCATCATTCTGGTATTTCTATAATTTACAGAACCATAACGGCTTGATACATTTACTACCGGAACACCAAGCGTTTTCCATACTGCTCCTCCCCAACCTGCATCAAATGCTTTCATTATTTGATATCCTGAATTTGTTGGTGGTGCAGATGCTAGCCAAAATGGATTTGGTGCTTTTATGCCTCCGAAATTTATTGATAAATCGATCATGATTATTTAGTTATGAGTTGATGAATTATGAGTTAAGAGTCACGTCTGCAAAGCAAAACAACTCTAAACTAATAACTCTAAATTCTTAATTATTTTTTATTTAACCAGTTATGAATTCCTTGTGCTGCCATTTTACCATCATAAGCTGCGTTTACAACTTCTGCTCCTCCATTTACAGCATCTCCTCCAGCAAAATACATTGGATTAGACGTTTGAAATACATCGTTGATTTTAATTCTTGTTTTATTATCTATATCCAAGTCATCTATCATATCATACAAATGACCTTGCTTAGCCTGTCCTGTTGCTTTTATAACCATATCACAACGCACAACAAACGTGTTATTCATATTGGTTTTCAATTTACCATCAACCATTTCGGTTTTAGCAAACCTTACGCCTTCTACCTTTCCATTTCCTGTAATGGCTATTGGTGTTACATTAAATAAACTATCGACTCCTGCACTTATCGCTAAGTCGTACTCAAAACTATAAGCACCCATTTTCTTTCTAGAGTTTCTATAAGCTAAAACAGTTTTTCGCGCTCCCATTCTTGCCGCTTCAGATGCTGCATCCATAGCTGTGTTTCCACCACCAAGAACAACTACATTCTTTGGAACATTTACTTTATGTTGTTTCATGCGTAATTCTTCAATAAACTCAACAGCACCAACAACTCCGTCTTTTTCTTCCCCATCTAAACCAAGCTTTCTCGTCTTTCCTAGCCCAACTCCAATAAAAATAGCATCGTAAGTATCTTCTATTCCTTTTAATTGATCTTTAGCGTTTATAGGGGAGTTATAACGAATTACAAATCCGAGTTGGTTTTTTAAATATTCAACTTCTTTCAGTACTTCTTCGTTTGTGATTTTGTATGGTGCAATACCATAAACTGTTAAACCAGACGGCTTTTCTTTAGCTTCAAAAATATCTACATCATAACCTAAAGTTCTTGCTTCACAAGCGCAAGCAATTCCTGCTGGTCCTGCTCCAATAATTGCTATCTTTTTTCCGTTAGGTTCACCAACTTTAAAAATTTCTTTTTCAGCATCAATTGTTTTGTTTGTTGCATAATTTTGAAGTCTTCCTATTTGAATTGGTGATACATCTTGATGATTATACACACAAGCACCTTCACATAAAACACCTACAGGACAAACAACTCCACAAGCGTTTCCTAGCCAATTAGAATCGAAAATAGTCTTGGTTGCTCCTGTTACATTATCTGTATGAATCTGTTTGATAAACAATGGGATATCAATACTTGTCGGACATGCCTGAATACATGGCGCATCATAACAGAATAAACAACGTGAAGCTTCGTAATAGGCTTCAGTATCATTCATTAATGGTTTTTTCTGCTTGAAATTCTTATCGAATTCGGCTTTTGTTTTTGGTTTTTTATATTCTGCCATAGTTTCAATTTTTATTGGAACGCTGATGACGCTGATCTTTATGATTAAATATGATTTTTTTATTCCTTTTTATCTGCGAGAATCTGCTAGATCAGTGTTATCTGCGTTCTATTTTACAAATCAGTTAAACGCCCATAAGTTTCTGGTCGTCTATCTCTGTAGAATTGCCATGTAGAACGTACTTCTTCAATTAAATCTAAATCAAATTCAGCTACTAATAATTCATCGTCATCACGAGACGCTTCAGAAAAAATTTGTCCACGTGGATCTACAAAATAAGATTGCCCGTAGAACTTACCTAAGTTCCAAGGTTTCTCTTCACCTACACGATTGATACAGCCCATAAAATACCCATTGGCTGCTGCATGTGCTGGTTGTTCTAATTTCCATAAGTATTCACTTAATCCTGCAACTGTTGCCGAAGGATTATAAACAATCTCTGCTCCATTTAAACCTAAAGCTCTTGCTCCATCTGGGAAATGTCTGTCATAACAAATGTATACACCAACTTTAGCATATTTGGTTTGAAACACTGGATAACCCATGTTTCCTGGCTTGAAGAAGAATTTCTCCCAAAAGCCAGTTGTATGTGGAATATGATTTTTTCTGTATTTGCCTAGATATGTTCCGTCTGCATCAATAACTGCAGCTGTATTGTACAAAACACCAGGTGACTCCTTTTCATAAATAGGAACGATAATCACCATATTATGTTTTACGGCAAGCACTTGCATTTTCTTAGTAGTTGGTCCCGGAACAGCTTCTGCTGACTCATACCATTTTTTATCTTGTCCTGGACAGAAATATGGTGTGTTAAATATTTCTTGTAAACATAAAATTTGAACACCTTGTCGTCCTGCTTCTTCAATGTATGGAATATGCTTATCATACATTGCATCCATTATTTCTTGAATCGATCCTTCTCCTTCCGTCATTGGAAGACTCATTTGTATTAATCCTGATTTTACTTTTCTGCTCATTTTCTTAGTGTTTTTAGAACGCTGATGACGCTGATTTTTATGATTTAATATGATTTATTTTGTTTGTAAATATTTTTCTTTTCATTTGCGGTTCTTTACCAAAGTTTAATAATAGGCCAATTTCTATATTTGTCGCCTTTAGATAATTTATGAGTTGAAACTCATGCTCTTCACACAATGATTCCGCAGCTTTTAATTCAACAATAACAGATTTAGAAACTATTAAATCAGCATAATATTCTCCAACCTTTACCTCTTCATAATAAACTATAATTTGCTTTTGCTTTTCAACAAATAATCCCAAATTTCTTAATTCTATAAACATTGCATTTTCATAGACCTTTTCCAAAAACCCATATCCTAGAGTATTATACACCTTATAAAAGCATTTAATAATCTTTTCAGTGGTATCCGAATGTATAAAGTTATCATTTTTCATTGAACATTTATTGAACGCTGATGACGCTGATTTTTATGATTAAATATGATTTGCTTTAGTTTTCTAAATTAGTTTTTCGAATTAAGAATAACATCTATATTACCTCTTTTATTATCTGCAAAAATCTGTTAAATCAGCGTCATCTGCGTTCCGTCATATTACTGTTTTTGACGTTTTTCCTCTCGGAATAAATTGTCCATGTCCTGCTGATAATTTGCACTCTTCATTTTCAATAGCGACTTGTCCTCTTAAGATAACGGTTTCTGTTTTCCCTATCACTTCTTTGCCTTCATATCCTGAATAATCACAATTCATATGATGTGTTTCTACGGAAATAGTATGTTTTTTATTTGGGTCGAATATCACAATATCTGCATCACTTCCTATGGCTATTGTTCCTTTTCTAGGATACATGCCGAAAATTTTAGCTGCGTTTGTAGAACTAACTTCTACATATTTAGTTAGCGATATTTTTCCTTTATTCACACCTTCTGAAAATAGCAATTCCATACGATGCTCAATCGCTGGATGTCCATTCGGGATTTTTGAAAAGTCGTCTTTACCCATTTTCTTTTGTTCCCACATAAAAGGACAATGATCTGTACCAACCACTTGAACAAGCCCTTGATTAATTCCAGACCATAACGCCACCTGATCTTTCTTTTCTCTTAATGGCGGACTCATGACCCATTTTGCGCCTTCAAAGTCATCTTCATATAAAGACGCATCCAACACTAAATACTGTGTACAGGTTTCTACAAAAATTTTCTGATTTCGTTGTGTCGCTTTTCTAACAGCATTTAAAGCACCTTCACAAGTCATATGAACGATATATCCTGGACAATCTGTATAATGCAACATATCTGCAAAGCGGGCTGAAGCTTCAGCTTCGGTTACTTCTGGTTGTGAAAGATAATGATATATAGGAGCAGTGTTTCCTAATGCTTTGTTTTTAGCAATTAAAGAATCAATAACATCTCCATTAGTAGCATGAACAGTCACTAAACCACCAGACTTCTTAACCACTTTCATAAGTTGAACCATTTGCCCATCATCAATCATTAAAGCACCTTTATAAGCCATAAATGTTTTAAAAGATGAAATACCTTCTTCTTCAATCATCTGAACAACTTCTTTTGCTACATCATCATTAAAATCCGTTACAGCCATATGATACGAATAATCACCAATGGCTTTTTGTGATTTTTCTTGCCAAGTTTTTAGAGCATTATGAAGTGTATCGCCTTGAGTCTGCAAAATGAAATCGATAACCATGGTTGTTCCTCCATGCAAAGCTGCACGAGTTCCTGTTTCATAGTCATCGCTTGAATAGGTTCCCATAAAAGGCATATCTAGATGCACATGCGGATCAATTCCACCTGGAAATACTAATCTATTTGTAGCATCAATTATTTTATCAGCTTTATAGTTTAGATCTTTTCCTATGGCAACAATTTTGTCGCCTTCAGTATATACATCAGCAATATAACTTTCTGAAGCTGTAACTACTCGACCGTTTTTTATTAGTATTGACATTTTTTATTTTTATTTGGAACGCTGATGACGCTGATTTTTATGAGTAATTATGGTTTTTATTTTTTTATTATCAGTGAAAATCTGCTAAATCTGCGTCATCCGCGTTCTATAATTTTTCATTAATAGATAATACAATACAAACGAAATAAAGAATCCTGTAAACCAAGATAAAGAATACAAGAAACTCAATGCAGGAACCCAATAGCCTATAAGTGCTCCAAAAACACCAATACATAGCGCTATCATTGCTGCTGTATTGAATCCTGTTTTGTTATACGAATAAATCCCTTCTTCTATATATAGTTCAGCTAATTCTAACTTCTTTTTTCTAACTAAATAATAATCGGCAATTAAAATTCCAAGCACTGGACCTAACAAACCACTTACAAAAATTAGAAATCCTGAAATTTCATTTAGCAACCACCAAGGCATAATTAGAATTCCAACAATTCCGGTAATCGTACCTCCTGTTTTAAAACTTATTTTCTTTGGCCATAAATTTGAAAAGGCATTAGATGGCGCAATTACATTTGCTGCAATATTGGTACTCAATGTTGCAATAATCATAAAGATTTGAGCTACTATAACAACAACTGGGTTTTTAAATTTTGCTATGAGTGATACAGGATCCCAAGGTGCATCATCAGCAATTAGAATATCTTTAAAATTGATAATTGCTGCACAAGTAACGAAGATCCCAACAAAAGAATACAACATCATGGTTGCTGGCAATCCTATAAATTGTCCTGCAATCTGATCTTTTTGAGTTGATGCATAACGTGTTATATCTGCAATACTAATAGACATAGTTGCCCAAAAGCCAACCATTGCGGTTAGCCATAATAAATAACTCCACAATTTACTTCCTGAATTTGTATCTGCATTTAAAACATTTGCACCGACAATACTTGATACCACATCATTATTTCTGAATTGAACTTCTACATTTTCAGTGTTTTCAATTTGAATTGGATTCGCTGTAAAAGCAGTCCAAGTTGTGTTTTCGTTTGAAACAATATTATATTCTGAAGCTTTGAGTTGCCCCTCTTTACTTTTTAAAACATTCAAATTGAGATAATACTTATCATCCTTTTCTGTAATTGTAGCTGCCGTTTTTTCAAGCTGAACACTCTGATCTAACACAATTGAAAAACCTTCAGCTTTCGCATAACTCCAATAAATAAGAACTATTCCCATAATAATGAGAATAGGTGCTGAATACGTTTCGAGCCATTTTATACTTTCAGTTCCTTTCCAAATGAAATACATATTGATAAACCAGAAAATTCCGAAACTCACAAATTTTCCAATTGAAAGCCCTAACTCACCAGTTGAACCAGTAATAGCATTAAAAATGGCATAAATAGCTAAACCACCAATCCAAGTTTGTACTCCAAACCAACCACAAGCAATAATACCTCTAGTTACCGATGCTAAATGCACACCTTTTGTTCCAAAAGCTGCACGACCAATAACGGGAAATGGAATACCATATTTTACTCCAGCATGACCATTAAGTACCATAGGAATGGTAATAATTAAATTAGCAAGCCCAATAATTATAAGCGCTTCATACCAATTCAGTCCTGATTTAATCATATATGAAGCCAAGAGATACGTAGGAATACAAACTGCCATACCAACCCAAATAGCTGCTAAATGCCATTTACTCCAAGTCCTTTGATTTGAAGGTACTGGCGCTAAATCTTCACTATAAAGGGATGAAGCGGAAACATCTTCTTGTAATTCTACAATGTCTTTATTCATGTTTTTGGAACGCTGATGACGCTGATCTTTTATGATTAAATATGATATGTAATTTATTTGCGATAATCTGCCAAATCTGCGTCATCTGCGTTCTTTTACTTTTATTGGAACACACTGATAGCACGGATTTTTATGATTTTTCGCTATTGGTAAAATATTATTTTATAATTTGGTTATTTCATTAATATTATGAAATTCCTGCCTATGCAGGAATGCAATACTCGTCAGCAATAGCAATAGCTTGTGAAACGATTTTTAAACCTTCGTCAACTTCTTCTTTTGTCACATTTAAAGGAGGTGCAATAAAAATCCAATTCCATCTTACAAAAGTGAACATGCCTAACTCTCTAATCTTGGCTGCCATTCTTCCAGTAGCTTCCATTTCATGTGGTTTTGCATTCCATGGCGCTGTTGGTTCTTTTGTTTCTCTATTTTTTACAAGCTCAATACATCCTAACAATCCTGTGTTTCTAAAGTCACCAATAGATGGGTGTTTTGCTTTTAACTTTTCAACTTCTGCTTCAATATATAATCCCATTTCAGCTGCACGTTCAACCAAATTCTCTTCTTCAATAATGCGAACATTTTCTAAAGCTGCTGCGCATAAGGTAGGATGTGCTGAATATGTTAACCCAATAATCATTGGATTGTCATTAAAATGTTCTGCTATTTCATCAGTTACCACAACACTACCAAGCGGTAAGTAACCAGATGTTAACCCTTTAGCTAAGCACATAATATCTGGTGTAACATCGTGATGATCTATTCCAAACATTTTCCCTGTACGTCCAAAACCACTCATTACTTCATCATCAATCATCATAATTCCGTATTTATCACACAGCTCTCGCACTCGTTTTAAATACATTGGTGGATATTTTAAACATCCTGAAGAACCTGATTCTCCTTCAAACAAGATAGCAGCAACGCTATCTGGATTTTCAAATTGAACAACACGTTCTAAATGCGCTAAAGCACGTTCACCACATTCTTCTATAGATGAAGAATTCCATGGACATCGATACGCATAAGGATTTTCTACATGAACCACATTTGGCATCGCTTGGCTATCCACTGGAAAGCGTCGAGGATCACCACCTGCTGTCATAGCTCCATAAGTTGCGCCATGATATGCTCTATAATGTGTGATAATTTTATGACGGCCAGTGTACATTCTTGCTAACTTAATAGCATTTTCTATCGCTTCTGCTCCACCTAGTGTAAAAAAAGTTTTCGTTAGGTTTCCTGGTGTGATTTCTGCAATCTTCTTACCTAATTTTCCACGCACATCAGTTGCCATTCCAGGATATACATAACTGACTTCTTGCATCTGTTTAGCAACAGCGTCAGTAATACGTTGGTCACCATGACCAATATTTACATTCATGAGTTGAGACGAAAAATCTAAGTACTTTTTTCCATCTCTATCATAGATATAAGAGCCTTTAGCGTGTGATGCGTTTATTGGATTAAGACCACCTTGTTTTGCCCAAGAAAATAAAGTATAGTCTAAATTATCTTTTATAATTTGTTGGTTATTCATTTTTTTGAACGCTGATGACGCTGATTTTTTATGATTAAAAATGATTTTCTCTTCTTTTATTCTATGGAACACTGATGACGCTGGTTTTTTATGATTAAAAATGATTTTTTTATCTCTTTTATCTGCGATAATCTGCTAAATCTGCGTCATCTGTGTTCCAACTTTAACTCATCCAATTGGTTTGCGCTTCAGGATTCCATTTGGTAGTTGTCTTTTTATTTTGTGTCCAGAACTCTATAGAACTACGTCCTGTAATATCTCCAACACCAAACTTTGATTCGTTCCATCCTCCAAAAGAAAAAGGCTCTCTAGGAACAGGAACTCCAATATTAACACCAATCATTCCTGCACTTGCACGATCCATAACTTGCTTGGCTAAACCACCACTTTGCGTAAATACTGCTGCAGCATTACCATAATTAGAACCATTTTCAATTTCGATAGCCTCGTCTAAATCTTTAGCCCTTATAATAGAAATCACAGGTCCAAATATTTCTTCTCTAGCAACAGACATATCTGTAGTGACATGATCAATAATTGTTGGGCCAACATAATAACCACCTTCCTTTCCTGGAACAGTTGTATTACGACCATCTAACAAAATCTTAGCTCCATTCTTTTCGGCTTCATCTATATAACATTCTATACGTTCTTTAGCTTCTTTAGTAATGACAGAACCTAAATTATCTCCAGGTATAATTGCTTTCGCATCTTCTACCATACGATCTATAATGTGTTGTACTTTATCAACACCAACCATAACAGAAGCTGCCATACAACGCTGACCTGCACAGCCAGCCATAGAAGCAACAACATTAGATGCTGTCATTTCAAGGTTCGCATCTGGCAACACAATTAAATGGTTTTTTGCTCCACCAAGCGCAACACAACGTTTTAGATTAGATGTTGCACGTTTATAAACAATCTTAGCCACTTTAGTACTACCTACAAATGATACAGCTTCAATTTTTGGATGATCACAAATGGCTTCTACCACTTCTTTACCTCCATTAACTATATTAAAAACACCATCAGGAAGACCAGCTTCTTTCAACAACTCTGCCATACGAACAGTACTTAAAGGCACTAATTCTGAAGGTTTCATTATCATTGTATTACCTAAGACTAACGCATTTGGCAAAGTCCAATGTGGTACCATATTTGGAAAATTAAATGGTGTAATAGATGCTACAACACCTAGTGGTTTGCGTTCAGTGCGACACTCTACACCTTTACTCACTTCTTGAACTTCATTTACCACTATTTGTGGCATGGATACTGCAAATTCACAGAGTTCCATACTTTTTTCAACTTCTGCTTTTGCTTCTCCATAGGTTTTACCATTTTCAAGCTGCACTAATTTTGTGAGCTCGTCCATATTTTTCTCTAAAAGATTTCGGTATCTAAAAAATATTTGAACGCGTTCTTTAAAGGTCATTCCTGACCATTGTGGAAATGATTTATTTGCGGCTTGTACAGCTGCATCAACATCTTGTGTTGTAGACAAAGGAATTGAAGAAATCTTCGAACCATCTAAAGGACTTAAAACATCCATTGATTTTTGGCCATTTCTTCCGATAGCTATCGGGACAAATTTACCATCTATATAATTTTTTACTTCGGAAAGTGTTTCGCTTACATTCATTATCAGCTTCGGATTAATTTTATTAATATTTGAACAAAAAATAAGAATGCTATAGAAAACTTGCCAAAGGGTTGACTAATTTTAACCGCACTCTACTCAAATATATGAAATATATATTAATCCCAAGCCATTATTAAGAAGTCAATAACAAATTAGATATAATATTGAATGATTCTTATTTAGGTTCTCGATACAAATTTTAAAAAAAATAAAAATTCACTCGAACTGACATTAAACTTCAACAGAAGTAAACTTAAAATCTAAGCCATTAAATAGTCCCTTATCGCTCAATTTCAATGCTGGAATCACAAGTAAGGCCATAAAAGACAAACTCATGTATGGAGCATGAAGTTTGCTACCCAAGGCTTTTGCCATTTTATCCAATTTTGAATACTGCTTACCAATGGTTTCCGCGTTTTGATCACTCATTATACCAGCTACAGGAAGCGCAACTACTTTTTCTACTGTATCACTAATAGCACAAATGCCACCTTCATTTTCAATTAGAAGATTCACCGCTTTGCAAATCGTTTCATCTGATACACCAACGGCTATAATATTATGAGAATCATGACCAACTGATGATGCAATTGCTCCTTCTTTTAGTCCGAAGTTTTTTATGAATGCAATCGCTGGCTCATCGTTTTGATAGCGATTAACAACTACCATTTTCAGAATATCTGTTTTTGTATTTGAAACTAAGTTGCCATTTTCAACTGTTGCGCTTTCAATGATTTCATTTGTAACCAACTCACCATCTAAACATTCAATAACTCTTATTTGCTGTGCATTAGATTCAAATCTAAAATCTGAAACTTGTTTTTTATCTGTGTTGAAGTTATTTAGATTTTTGAATTCAACATGTTTAATTTTTGAAATGCCATTATCAAAAACCAATTCTCCATTGATATAAGTTTGAAGCGTTTTAAAATCTTTTAAATCCTCTATGACAATACAATCTGCAATATCACCAAGATTCAACAAACCAACATCTAAATTATAATGTTTCACAGGATTAATACAAGCCGCTTGAAGGACTTTAAACATATCGATATCTTTTGCAACAGCTCTTGCACATAATTGATTGATATGCCCTAATAACAAATCATCAGGATGCTTATCATCACTGCAGAACATCATCTCTTCGTAATGTTCATCTAATAACCCAATTAAAGCTTCAAAATTTTTGGCAGCACTACCTTCTCTGATAATAACTTTCATGCCTTTTTGAAGTTTTTCTAAACCTTCTTCGTATGTGAAACATTCATGGTCTGTTGAGATTCCTGCAGAAATATATTTCGTTAAATCATCTCCTCTTAATCCTGGTGCATGACCATCAATTGGTTTTTTATAATGTTTTGCCCATTCAATTTTCTTCAGCACTTCGGCATCATTATAAATGACTCCTGGATAATTCATCATTTCTGCCAAATATTTGATATCTGGATTTGCCATTAAGGTTTTGATATCATCGGAATCTATTACAGCTCCTGCAGATTCAAAACTTGTCGCTGGCACACAAGATGGAGCACCAAAATTGAATTTGAATGGTGTTTTCTTTCCATTCTCAATCATAAATTCAATGCCTTTTACTCCAAGGACATTGGCTATTTCGTGCGGATCAGAAACTGTTGACACTGTACCATGTTTTACTGCAATTTTAGCAAACTCCGAAGGTACAAGCATAGAACTTTCAATATGAATGTGAGCATCTACAAAGCCTGGCAAGATGTAGTGATTCTCTTTACAGTCTTTTTCTTCTATACTTTTTATTTTACCATCTTCAATTGTGATTTCTCCTTTGAAAATTCTGCGTTTTAGTATGTCTACTATGTTTCCTTTTAAAATCAATTCAATTCTATTTTTAAAATATTGTTAGTTTCATCTGTTACTTTAAAACGATTATCCGCTCTTTTGCCAACAACCCAAAGTACATCATCATTAGATGTAAGTAACCATGTGTTTTCTTTATCAACTAAAGACATTTTTTCATCCTTCAGGTATTTACTAATCTTCTTCTTCCCTTTCATTCCTAATGGATAAAAGTGATCACCTTCTTTCCAAGTTCTTAATTCTAAAGGAAAATTCAATTTGTCTTTATCTAAATACACTACAATAGTTGAAGTATAGTGAATATCAGCAATATCTTCAATAGACAAAATACCTAAAGGTAATTCTATTGATTTATCATCCTCTGTAATTATAAAAGATTCTTCGCTTTGCTCTGAATGACATAAATCAGTCAAAATAATATGTTCTCTATGTTTGATTAAACGATGTGAATTGGATAAAACTTGTTTTCCAGATTCTGCGTCCAATAAATCTACAATATCATTCCATTGTGTGAATCCATATTCTTTAAACATTTCGAATAAATAAGCTTTAGGACTTTTTATGTTCTTAAATTCTGAAATCTTATAAGTTATTGTATCATTTGTTTTATTGAAAATTGCTCGCTTAGAAAATTTATAAAGACTTTCTTCAACAATATCTGCTGTGTCATTGAGGTTTTCAATTGTATTTTGAAAACTATCTAAAAGTTGTGGATTTATTTCTTTTAGAATTGGCACAACTTCAAGCCGTAGTTTATTTCTTAAATATTTACGTGACGAATTGCTACTGTCTTCTCTCCACTTTATATTTTTATCGTTCGCATAAGCTTCAATTGCCGCTCTTGAAAATGGTAATAATGGTCTTACAATATTTTCGTTAATCATTGGAATTCCGGTTAAACCATTTAAACCAGTTCCTCTTGTAAAGTTGATTAAAAAGGTTTCGAGGTTATCGTCTGCATGATGTGCTGTAAGGATATAATCGAATTGTAACTGCTCTGCTAATTCTGCAAACCAATCATAACGTAACTCTCGCGCTGCCATTTGAATTGAACGTTTGTTTTCTTTGGCGTAAACTTTAGTATTAAAATTTTGAATGAAGATTTCTACATCTAATTGTTCTGCAAGTTCTAGTACAAACTCTTCGTCTTTATTGCTTTCTTCTTCTCGCAGATTGAAATTGCAATGTGCTAGAGAAAAATTTAGATTTAATGATTTACATAAATGTGCTAAGACAACACTGTCAATTCCGCCAGAAATTGCAATGATTAGTTTGCTTTCGTTTAAAAATGAAAGCTGTTGGTTGATATGATTTTTGAAGTCTTTGAGCATAATTCAAAGGTATTGAAATAATTTAATCTCGTAGAGTCGTAGAGACGCAAAGTTTAATGTCTGATGATAGTTTTACTGAGAAGGATTTTTTTTCTCGCAAAGTCGCAGAATCGCAAAGACTCAAACTAATAAACTGTGAAGTAGACTGCAAAATATGGCATTGAGAAGGATAGAGAATTGTTGTTCTCGCAAAGACTCAAACGAAAAACCAAACAAAGCAAAACCGTTACTACAACTGAATACTGAGTTCATGAAGTCTAGAAAATGACAATTATCATATTAAACTAATTTCTTTTTAATTAACTTTAAGAGCATTTAAATTAATAGGTTATGAACGTATCAGAAGAATTATCATCTCAATCTGCACGAACTACCTTTGACAAAAAGGTCCTTTCTGCACTACCACATTTACATCCCTATGTTAAACACAGAATCTATATTGCTGAAACTACTGGAATTTTACCCAAAAATATGTTTTCGTCTAATGGAATTATAGACGAAAGTATTATTGTGCTTTACAGTAATGGTTTTAATGTTGATGCAGAACCAATGGCTGTAAAACTAGAACTATTTAAAATTGTAGATAATTACATGAATGTTTTGTTTAAAAATGAAGCGTATCATAAAAACACTATAAGTACAGATGTTATTCTTAAGGAGGAGTTATCTAAACTTAGTGAAGATTTTACGATTGATGCTGACTTTGATTTTATACTAAATACAGAGCTCAATGACATATCTTACCATCAAGACCAGAATGAGCCTTTACATTTATATTCGGACAAGGAAACTTCGCTTCTAAAGGCTTTTGAAGTAAAAGATTTATCTACTTCTCAACCACAAAAAGTATTTGGGCAGTTATATAATTGGTTGCCTTTTAATGTGTCTAATATTGTGGATTTATACATTTTTGGTAAGTTAGATTTTAAATCTATTGCTAAGATTAAAAAGATTGAACAGAAACGGATTGAAGCAATTTTTGATAAGGTTAAGCGGACTTTTCGACGACATATTGAGTAAAAAAGAACGCAGATAATGCAGATTTAGTAGATTTTCGCAGATGAAAAAATATCATATTTTATCATATAAATCTGCGTCATCAGCGTTCTAAAAAACAAACTCCTTTATTAAAAATACTTAAAACTAATTTTCTAAAGCTTCACGCATCGCTTTTGCTTTTATTAGACATTCTTCATATTCTTTGAGCGGATTACTCTTTGAGGTTATCGCACCACCTACAGAATAGGAAATGTACTTTTTTGTAGAATTATAGAGAATACTTCTAATAATTACATTAAAATCAAAATCGCCATTTGGTGTAAAATAACCAACTGATCCTGAGTACAATCCACGTTTAGTTTCTTCTAAATCTTCAATGATTTTCATTGCTGAAATTTTTGGAGCACCTGTCATACTTCCCATAGGGAATGTCGTTTTTATAATGTCTATTGGATGTGTGTTTTCTTTTACTTGAGATTGGATGGTAGAAATCAATTGGTGCACTTGCAAAAAGGAATACACTTTACATAATTCCTTTACCTCTACACTTCCTTTTGTTGCTGTATGTGATAAGTCATTTCTAACCAAATCTACAATCATAATATTCTCGCTACGTTCTTTTGGATCTTTTGATAACTCTTCAGCTAATTTTAAGTCTTCTTTCTTGTCTTTTGAACGTTTTGCTGTTCCTTTTATAGGTTGGGAAATTACAGTATTCCCATTCTTTTTAATATAACGTTCTGGCGACGCAGATATTAAATACTTATTTTCAAATTTTAGAAAACTAGCGAATGGTGATTTTGAAATATCATTAAGTTTTCTGAAGGTTTCCAACGGATTAATTTCGCTGTTTTCTGAATAAAATTCTTGACAAAAATTAGCTTCGTAAATATCTCCTCTGTGAATATGAGCGAGCATTTTTGTTACTTTTTCAAAATACTCGTCTTTATGGATTCTTAGTTTGATTTTGACGGGATTCTCATTATGAGATTTCTCGCTTTCGCTCGAAATGACAATAGTGTCAATTAATCTTAAGTCTTCTTCAATCTCATCATCTACCATTTTAAGGTATTTAATTTCAACTTGATTGCCCTTAAATAAGAAAAGTTTTTTAGGTTGAAAAAAATACAAATCAGGAAATTCTAAACCATCAAAGTTCTCCGATTTTAAACGTTCTGTAGTATTTTTTAAATCATAGGTTAGGTAACCGAAGATCCAGTCGTTGGTTAAGGTTTGGTATTCTTTTAAACGCTCAAAAGCATCAAAGTAATCAGTGCGTATTGCAGTAAACGCATCTACAGCTAAAACCGCATCGTAACTACTGTATTGATTTTTGTGATTGTTAGAATCTAACCATACAACATCATCAAATTGCTGACTCCAAAGCAATAGATTTTGCTTAAAGTTTTCAATGTTTTTTAGTTGATATTTTTTTGTGGTTCTCAATAGAAAATTAATTAGCGCAATTTACCGAAATTAAAATTTGATAGAAAACAATTTCATAACCGAAGCAATTTTTAGAATAGCATAAGAATTGTATATTTCAAAAAAAATAAAATTTAATGTATATTATAAAAAACGACCTATTACAGATTAATATAAAAACTAAAGGTGCTGAGTTATGCAATATCACTTCAATAAATAACAATACTGAATTTATATGGAATGCTGATCCTAAAGTATGGGGAAGCCATGCTCCAAATTTATTTCCTATTATTGGTAGTATGAAGGACAATTGCTATACCTACAAAAACAAGTTTTATAATATGCCAAAGCATGGTTTTGTGAGACATAATGACAATTTTACGATTCAAAATCAATCGGATACAAGCATTACTTTTAGTTTGGTTTCAAATAAAAAATTATTTGCATTATATCCATTTTTATTCGAATTTCAAATTACTTACACGCTATCAAAAAACAATTTAACTATTAAACATACAGTTAACAATATAGATGATAAAGCTCTATATTTTTCACTAGGAGGACATCCTGCTTTTACCTGTCCGATTTCAAAAGATGAAGATTACGAAGATTATTATTTAGAATTTGAAAAAGAAGAAAACAGCTTGTCTTTTCTGTTAAATATGACTACTGGCTTAGTAACCAACAAGACTAAACCTATTTTTTTAGAAGGAAACAAAATTAAATTACGACCAGATTTATTTAATGAAGATGCCCTAATTTTTAAAGATTTACAATCGAGAAATATAAGCTTAAAGCATAAAACCAAAGGAAAAGTCTTATCTGTAAAATTTGAAGACTTCAACTATTTAGGAATCTGGGCAAAACCAAACGCTCCTTATGTTTGTATTGAACCTTGGCTAGGCGTTGCAGATAGCGAAACTACAGATCAGAAGATTGAAACTAAAGAAGGCATTATAAAACTCGAAGCTAATTCTAACTTTAATGCTAGTTACAGTATTGAAATAGACCAAAGGCATTTAGCGTAAGTAGATTATAAATAGTAGCTTTGCAGCAAATCTGTACAACGTGACTTTTACCGACCTTAACTTAAACACTCCATTATACAACGCTTTAGACGATTTAGGATTTACAACTCCTACTCCAATCCAAGCAGAATCATTTAGTGTGGTTGCTGCTGGTAAAGATGTGGTTGGAATTGCGCAAACTGGTACAGGTAAGACTTTTGCTTATATGCTTCCCATTTTGCGTAATCTTAAGTACTCGCAACAAGAAAACCCAAGAGTTTTGATTTTAGTACCAACGCGAGAATTAGTGGTGCAAGTGGTTAATGAAATTGAAAAGCTATCTAAATACATTAATAATCGTGTTTTGGGTGTTTATGGTGGTACAAACATTAATACTCAAAAGCAAGCAGTAGCACAAGGACAAGATATAATTGTTGCAACACCAGGTCGTTTGTACGATTTGGCTGTGAGTAGAGTTTTGCAATTAAAATCTATTCAGAAATTAGTGATAGATGAAGTTGATGTGATGCTAGATTTAGGTTTTAGACATCAATTACTTAACATTTTTGATATTCTACCAGAACGTCGTCAAAATATTATGTACTCGGCAACAATGACAAAAGATGTTGATGATTTAATTACTGACTTCTTTAAAAGCCCTCAAAAAATAGCGATTGCTGTTTCTGGTACACCTTTAGAAAACATAAAGCAAGAACGTTTCAATGTTCCTAATTTTTATACCAAAGTAAATCTGTTAGAACATTTACTTCAAAATAAAGAGGAATTCTCAAGAGTTTTAATTTTTGTGGCTTATAAGCGAATGGCAGATCGCCTTTTTGATAAACTGGAAGAATTATTCCCAAATGAAACTTGTGTTATTCATTCTAACAAAACACAAAATTACAGATTACGAAGTATTGAGCAATTTAGAGAAGGCGAAAACCGCTTATTGGTTGCCACAGATGTTATGGCTAGAGGTTTAGATATTGAAAGCGTATCGCACGTTATTAATTTTGACACACCTGATTATCCTGAAAACTACATGCACAGAATAGGTAGAACTGGTAGAGCAGAAAAAGAAGGTCATACTATTTTAATGTCTACAGAAGCTGAAAAAGACGGATTAGAGCGTATTGAGGAATTGATGCAAATGAAAATTGAAACGCTCACTATTCCTAAAAACGTTGAGATTTCTACCGAACTTATTGAAGAAGAACGACCGCAAATAAGAGAGCGTAACAATCCTATTAAAAAACGAGATGAAGATGCTCCTGGACCCGCTTTTCATGAAAAATCTGAAAAGAACTCTAAAGAAAATTTAGGTGGTTCATATAAATTTAAGATTGCAGCGAAATATAAGAAGCCAAAAACGCGAGGCGATAAGAATTATAATCGACGGAATAAGAAATAGTATTTGGTTGTTAGTATTCAGTTAACAGTCATTAGTAAAAAAAGAATAAAGTGTAAAATTGCCTAATTCGTATTCAATGTTTTATAAATAAAAATTAGTAATCAGTTATAGTTTATCGCTTATTTCGAGGTTTTCTAAAATCATAATAATTTAGAATTAAATCATTTACATTATCTTTCAATAAATAAAAAACCCTAATCAAATTAATGAAAAGGGTTTAAATACCTCAAGTACTTGCAGGATCGCATTTTATGTAAACATAAAATCTATGACCCTAACCTCACAGTTAATCCTGCAATTGTACTTGATTTTCTACTATATCTTTAATAGGAACAATAAGTCTTCCTTTGTTATTTTTTAATATTACCGAAATACTTTCTACAGCATCTATAGTATATGTTTCGTTATTGAAAATAATTTTCTGACCAACTTCGTAAGTCTTACGTGCATAAAAGGTATTTAACAGTTTACCAACAACTTCCCTTGCTCCTAAACCAAATGCTATGGCAAATGCGAGTAGAAAAGCGGCAATAATCATATTAATATTATCAGTGATAATCTGTGTATCTATTCCTGCTTGATTTAATGCTGTCACAGAAATAAATGTTAGTAATAAGAAAAACACCGCCTGACTGATGGCATTTCCTCCTGACATATCCATAGACTCAAATAATGATTTTAAACCTTTCTTTACAAAATTTGCAAAAAGTAAGCCAAAAACAAATACTAATACAGCAGAAATTAACTTTGGAGCATAAGAAATTAAATCACTGATTTGATTTGATATGATCTCTAAGCCTAATGTCTCAGAGGCTATCATAATTAAAAGAACATATAATATGTATTTAATAAAGGTTGAAATAATTTTAATTGAATCAATTTTCAATTTTTTACCTTCTATTATTTCTATATCGTTAAGCTTAGCGTCTAATTTATAGATTTTAGCTAAATTTAAAAGCTTGACGATTATTTTAACTATAAGTTTGATTACATATAATGCTACAAATACACCTATAAAACCAAATACAATTTTTAGTAAAATTGGCCAAGATGATAACAAAATATCTGTTATGAATTCTTTAGAATCTTCCATTTATAATAGGGTTTTTTAGGGTTTTATAAATATTAGTTTATTTTTTTCTTTTACTACTTACGCTGTCAATTATATAACCAAGATTATACGAAAATAGCTCAGCCAACTCCATAAAAAGCTTCGCCATCGCAATATCATGCATAACTTTCCCTTTCAGTTCCACCGGAACTTCCTTTAAAGGCTGGTCTATTTGATTAAATGGATTCTCCATTTTTCGTATAATTTGTGTACTTCTGTACTAGTTTTTCTTTTGCTCTTTTTAATCGCATTTTTACTGCACTTTCTCCAATTTCTAAAGCGTCAGCTATTTCTCTTATTGATAAATTATCTTGATACTTTAATAATAAAATCATCTTTTCATCTGGCGAGATAAGCTCCATCACTTTCTTTAACTGCTCTACTCTCATATTTTTAAACTCATGAGTAGAGTCAATATCCTCTCCAATATTCTCAATATCAACATACTCAGAACTTATAGACTTTTTTTCTAACTTCTTAGCTGTATTTCTGGTCACATAATTTACACAATGATTATATGTAAAAGCATATAACCAAGTTGAAAATTTAGATTTCCCTTTAAAACTAGCTAACTTAACAAAGACTCTTAAAAAAACATCTTGTGTTAAATCTTTGGCTTCATCAACTCCATTGGCAAATCCATAACATTTGTTATAAACCATGCTAGAGTATCTATCGTACAACACTTCAAACAACATAGTGTCGTTAGTTTTTACGATAGCTTCTACAAGCGCTTCATCGGTTAGGTTATGAATAGCGTCTTTTGTCAAGGGATTTGTTGGTCAGTTTTAATTAGTTGTTAATTCTAAGACACCAAACATTTTATAAGGTCACAATTATTTTCAGAAAATTCCTATTTTTTTAAGGAACCTTCAATATCTCCTAAATGATGTTGTAATGCTTTAGCTGATATTTGGATTTCCCATATTAAAAACAATAAGGATACGATAAGTAATACTAGTCCCAAACCAAAAGCCCAAACTGCTACAATGTGAAAGTCTATGTAAATTAAAAACATAGTGATAACACAAAATAATAGACTGCTGATTCCTGAAATTTGCATATATCTTGTTAATTTTACACGTAATTTAAGGTTATTAATTTGTCTAAGAATGGAAGCGTCCTGCTCTTCAATATATTTATCTCTTAGATTCCTAATTATTGCTGCATAAGCTAAAAACCTATTGGTATAGGCTAACATAATTAGCGATATCGCTGAGAATAAAAGTGCTGGTGTTGTGAGCGTTAATTCTTCCATAAATATATTTCTACAAAATTACAGAATTTAAACTCTAGACGTAAAAAAAGCGAACTTAAAAAGTTCGCTAGTCATATATTATTTATTTTAGTTTATTCTTTCTTTTCAGTCTTTTCAGTATTTAGACACCAACGTAATATTAATATACCTATTCTGGCAATTACAAATGAGAACAAACCAAATGTTGCTGTTAACAAGGACACTTTTAATCCACCTGCAAAGATTGAAGGATCAGGGTTTCCCATGGCTTCAATAGAATCAAAAGCTGTGATTAACCCAATTACTGAGCCTAAAAAACCTAATACCAATCCTAATAAACTTGAATCTACAATTAGTTTTAGCATTTTTTCAACTTGTATTCTATCTTTTTTAATATTGACGAACCCTTTTACCAAAAGAAAAATAGATAAGAGAAGGCAAATTAAAATAAGTGACATAAAAAATGGACCACCTTCATTAAACCGATCTGCAAATTGAATTGGAATGATTAAAAAATTTGATATTACTAATTCGTTCATAATTGATGATTTTAATTAAACATAGAACAAATTTAAATTTTAAAACGTTTGTATATTTCAAAATGCGACGAATCACCATTTTAGTACTTGATTGAACAAAATGCTAAATCCATCACTAAAGTGGTCATTCGTCTATAAACTCTTAATTCGCTATAAAAATACAGTATTATTGTAATGATAATTTCGATAAATGCTTAAAAAAGAATTCATACTAAAAAAAATTGGTCAAGGTTTACTCCATATTTTGTTTTGGTGTGTTGTGCTCCTATTCTACACTTATTTTTTTGGTGCTGGTAGCAGTAAATTTAACGATACACTAATATTTTCACTGTTTTTGATGCCTATTACTATAGCTACAACTTATGTTTCTATTTATAAATTAATACCAGATTATCTCATTACCAAACGCTATTTTAAGTTTGCGCTTTACAGTAGCTATACGCTAATCATTTCTGTTTATTTAGTGCTGGTTTCTATTTTTTTTAGCTTGATTTACATTTCAAAATTTGAATATTATGATATGAATCCGCTTACCAGAAATATTCTATTTGTAATGACCGGAATATATCTTGTAACTTTCATTGTAAGCGCTTTTAAACTTATGAAACTAAATATTGTAGCTTCAAAACGCACTAAAACACTTGAAACAAAAATTCTTGAAACACAGCTAAAACTTAAAGAACAAGAACTGAGGTATTTAAAAATGCAAATTCATCCGCATTTTTTGTTCAACACTTTAAATACTATGTATGGCTTCGCTTTAAAAAAAGCAGATGAAACACCAGAAATGATATTAAAATTATCCAATTTATTAGACTATTTATTATATCAAGTAGATAAACCGTTTGTGAGCTTGAATGATGAAATTAATCATATTGAAGATTATATTAGTTTAGAAAAAATGCGTTTTAGTGATACTTTAAATGTTTCTTTTTCAAAAAACATAACTTCAGAATTAATCGAAATTGCACCAATGTTATTAATTCCTTTTGTTGAAAATAGTTTTAAACATGGAAAAATTAAAAATGGTAGTTTAAATATTTCAATTACTATTGAAGCTAATGTTAATGAAATTCAATTCAAAATTAAAAACAGTTATACTAAAGAGTCGAGTTCTAATGATGGTATTGGCTTAGAAAATATTAAAAAACGATTAGAATTATTATATCCAAATCAACACCATCTTAATATTAATAATAATGAAAATGATTTTATTGTAGCCTTGACATTAAATCCAAAATCAGAATTAAAAGATGTCTAAATTCATTTCTTGTATCATAGTTGACGATGAAGCAGTAGCAAGAGATATCATCACTTCTCACTTATCTAAAATTGAAAGTATTGAAGTTATTGCACAATGTAAAAATGCCATTGAAGCGTTTAACTTTATAAGCAATAACAAAGTAGATTTAATTTTTTCGGATATTAATATGCCCGAAATTTCAGGTATTGCATTCGCTAAATCCATAAATAAAGACATCAAAGTTATTTTTACTACAGCTTATAGAGATTATGCGGTTGAAGGTTTTGATCTACAAGCTGTAGATTACCTATTAAAGCCTATTGCTTTTGAACGTTTATTGAAATCCGTAAATCGTTATTTTGAAGTCACCTCTACTTCTAACGCAATTAAAACAGAGCCTACAGAAAGTAATGATTTTATTTTTGTGCGTTCTGATCGTAAAATGCTAAAAGTAGATTTTGATGCCATTATCTATATTGAAAGCTATAGCGATTATATAAAAATCCACCTTAGTACTTCTACTTCGCTCAGCGCAAGTAAAACAATAGTTACCAGAGAAACCATCACTGCTATTGAAGCCAAGTTACCTAAGGCACAATTTTTAAGAATTCATAGATCCTATATTGTTGCTATATCTCAAATAAAGTCGTTTACAAATGAGCATATTACAGTAAATAGATTAGCACTTTCTATAAGTCGAAGTTATAAGAAAGAGGTTTTGAAACTACTAGAAAATTTTTGAATCACAAACACCAATTACCCTTATGAGAGTTTTTGAAATTTTATTATTAACAGCTTGTTCTATATTACCTTTTTTAATAGCACTAAAAGGAGTCCGAAGTAAAAGAAAATCAGTTTTAATTGTAATTGCAATTGTCCTAGTACTGCATTTTACAGTTGAAGGCTATCGTTGGCAAATGATTCCTGTTTATATAATCACACTAATCTTAGCATGGTGTTTTTATAAAGATTTCACATTTTTTAAAGGAAAATGGCTGCGAAAAATAGTTTCTGGTTTTGGTCTTATTTTTACATTACTATTAGGTTGGACTTTGCCTATTATTCTACCTGTATTTGATTTGCCAACTCTTACAGGAAAATTTAAAGTTGGCTCTCAATACTTGCATTTAGAAACCAATGAGGATGAAATGATTACAACAGACGTTAATGATAAAAGAGCACTTATGATAAAAGTTTGGTATCCTGCTCAGCTCAACGACGAAGAAACAGAAGCTTATCTAAATGATGGTGACCGAATAGGGTTTGCTACAAAATACGGACTTCCAAAATCTACTTTTAATTATTTGGATGCTGTAAAAACGCATACTTTTCTAAGTCCAGAAGTAAAAACTGGGAAGTTCCCTGTTTTGGTTTTCTCACATGGTCATTATTCCAAAGCGTCAGGTTATTATGCGTTACTAGAAGAAATTGTTAGTCATGGCTATATTGTTCTTAATGTTAACCACACCTATGAAAGTGCTGGTACATTATTTCCAAATGGAGAAGTAAAACTTTACCATAGTGACTATGACAAAACCCATAACAACCAAGAGATGGCAGATTTGGTTTGGAATACGCTTCAAGACTTTGAAAAAGCAAAAAATCCTGATGAAAAATTAACTTCAATAGAATTTCTAATTAAAAATTATTTCGCAGCTGAAATCACTAAACGATGGAGCAAAGACATATCTTTAGTTATTGATACATTAGAGGAGTGGAATACGTCTTCCTTTTTAGCAAATCATATAGACACGTCTAAAATTGGAGTTTTTGGACATTCGCAAGGAGGTTCTGCAGCTTGCCAAGCTATTCTTGATGATGATAGAATTAAAGCAGCTATAAGTTTAGATGGTGTACAATGGGGAACTCTAATTGATACTACTTTAACAAAACCTTTTGCCTTAGTGTCTTCGGATTGGGATTCTAGTCATCCAAATTTTAATGAGCATATTTTTCGAGACAGAAGCACTTCTGATTTTTATAATGCCAAACTCCTAAATTCTGGTCATCCAAACTTTATGGATATTCCGTTAATGGTCAATTTTTCCTTGATTAATGAATCTGGACCAATCAATCCTTCAACTGGATATAAAGTTACTAACGCTTTTATATTGCAATTTTTCGACAATTATTTATTAAGAAAACAGCATAATCTAATGGATTTAGAACATGATTATAAAGATTTTGAAATCGAATTTAGTTCTAGTAATTATTAAATCTTCAGTTATTTACAATTCACATTCTAGCCGTTAATCGAATAGCGCTTTCCAGTAATCGAAATTATAACATAGAAGTTTTAAAATATCAAGAAAATCATTAACTTTAAGAAAATAAACACCCAAATCTTTACGTTAGAATAGTCCTCGCTATTACTTTAAAACTGCTAAATGAACAACTACCTACACGACACTATTCCTAATTTGAAACCTTTTGATTACGAGCGTCATCACGATTCTCATTTTATAAATCAGCAATGGGTTTTGGTGAATGGTATTTCTAAAAAGAAATCTATTTACACGTTTAAAACCGATAATATTCTTGAGATTTCTAGAAAGGACGACGTTATTAAAACCTCATGGAATATTAGTATTCAAAACATTTTTTCTATTGAAACTGAAGATGGACTGATAACGGTTAGAGCCTATTTTAAGGATGATGACATTTTAGTACTTAATAACCAAGACAAAGAAGAGTTTGCACTTTACATTAACACCACAAAATATGATGATGAGTTGAATTCTGTTGAAGATATCAACACTTTTTTAAAGGAAAAGTATAAAAAGAAAGTGAGCACTATTATTTATGACCACGAATTCTATTATATTGAAAAATCAAAAGAATTTGGACCTTTTAAAGTTGAAGAACTTTCAGAAAAAGTAAAAAACGAAGAGATTAGCGCCTATTGCTTTGTAAGAGACATTAATGAATATGATTATAGTAAACGCTTGCGGATTTTTGATTTGATACAGGAACTTTAGATAAGCTGTTAGCTGTTAGCTGTTAGCTGTTAGCAAAAAAAGCGAAAATCTATTTGAGAAATTCGCTTTAAAATTATTTGTTACTTAAGTTACTTACTCCTGCAACCCAGGAATAGTAACCATTTCGCTAACATCTTTATCGTAATCTACACCTTCTACATCAAAACCAAAGAGGTTAAAGAAATCGGTTCTATAACCTTCTAAATCACCTATTTTAGGCAATATTTCAGTTGTCGCTTCATTCCAAAGTTCCAAAACTTTTGCTTGTATATCTTCTCTCATTTCCCAATCGTCAATACGTATTCTTCCTTCCTCGTCTAAAGACAAGTCTTCAGCATATAAACGATTACTAAACAAACGCTCAATTTGTTCTATACAACCTTCGTGAATGTTTTCTTCTTTCATTACTTTATATAGCAACGAAATATATAACGGAATTACAGGAATTGCAGAACTCGCTTGTGTTACTAATGCTTTATTCACAGAGACATAAGCATTTCCGTTTATATCTTTTAAACTATCTGTAATCTTAAATGCTGTAGCTTCTAAATGGTCTTTTGCTCTACCAATAGTTCCTTTTCTGTAAACTGCTTCTGTTAAAGAAGAACCAATGTATGAATAGGCAACCGTTTTAAAATTTTCAGTCAACAAATCCTCGGATTTTAAAGCATCAATCCACATTTGCCAATCTTCTCCTCCCATTACAGTGACCGTATTTTCAATATCGTCACCAGAACATGGTTCTATAGAAATCTCTTTTACAACACCTGTATGAAAATCAACAGTATTATTTGTAAAGGTTTCTCCAATTGGTTTTAAAACCGATTTATATACCTCTCCCGTATCTGGATGCTTACGAACAGGAGATGCTAAACTGTAAATCAAAACATCTATTTGTCCTAAATCTTCTTTTATTAGTTTTAAGGTTTGTGCTTTAATTTCGTTTGAAAATGCATCACCATTTATACTTTTAGCGTATAAGCCATCTTTATGCGCTTGTGTTTCAAAAGCTGCGCTATTGTACCAACCTGGAGAAGCTGTTCTACCTTCCTTTGGTGGTTTTTCAAAGAACACACCAATAGTTGCTGCGTTAGATCCATATGCACTTGTTATTCTTGATGCTAAACCAAAACCTGTTGAAGCTCCTATAACTAAAACTTTTTTAGGACCATTTGTAACAGGTCGTTCCTTGATATAATTAATTTGATTTAATACGTTTTTCTCACAACCTGTTGGGTGTGCTGTTAAACAAATAAATCCTCTTGTTCTTGGTTCAATAATCATAAATCAATGTTTTAAACGTGTAAAGCTCTATCGTCTGTTGCTGCTAAAGCGGCTTCCTTAACTGCTTCTGCAAATGTTGGATGTGCGTGAGACATACGCGAAATATCTTCAGCAGATGCTCTAAATTCCATAGCTGTAACGGCTTCTGCAATTAAATCTGCGCAACGTGCACCAATCATGTGAACACCTAATACTTCATCTGTTGTTTTATCTGCTAAGATTTTTACAAATCCGTCAATGTCTCCACTTGCTCTAGCTCTTCCTAAAGCTCTAAATGGAAACTGACCTGCTTTATATTCCACACCAGATTCTTTTAATTCCTCTTCTGTTTTACCAACAGCAGCTACTTCTGGCCATGTGTAAACAACTCCAGGAATTAAATTATAATCTATATGTGGTTTTTGTCCTGCAATAGTTTCGGCTACAAAAACACCTTCTTCTTCAGCTTTGTGAGCTAACATTGCTCCTTTTATAACATCTCCTATTGCATAAATATTAGAAGCAGATGTTTGTAAATGATCATTTACTTCAACCTGTCCTCTATCATTTATTTTTACTCCAGCAGCTTCAGCATTTAAGCCATCTGTATAAGGACGACGACCTACAGAAACTAAGCAATAATCGCCTTTAAATTCTACAACTTCTCCTTTTTTGTTTTCGGCTTTTACTATGACTTCTTTTCCTTTTCGCTCAACAGATTGCACTTTGTGAGAGAGCTTCATTTTACATTTTGCTTTCTTAAAGACTTTATTCAATTCTTTAGAAAGTGCTGCATCCATAGTTGGTAAGATTCTGTCCATGTATTCTATCACAGTAACCTCTGCACCTAAACGACGATAAACTTGTCCGAGCTCTAAACCAATAACGCCTCCACCAATGATAATCATATGTTTTGGAATTTCTTTAAGTTTTAAAGCTTCAGTTGATGTGATAATACGCGCTTTATCTAAAGTAATAAAAGGCAAGTTTGATGGTTTAGAACCTGTAGCAATAATGATATTTTTTGCTTCAATCTCTTGAGCATCTTTGCCTTCAATTTTTATATGTGTTGCATCTTTAAAAGATCCTAAGCCTTCAAAAACGTCGATGTTATTTTTCTTCATTAAGAAATCAATTCCACCTGTTGTTTGGTCTACAACTGCTTGCTTACGACCAATCATTTTTTCTAAATTCACTTTTATTTCGCCTGGAATTTCAATACCATGCTCTTCAAAATGCTTCGTCGCTTCTTCGTAATGGTGAGATGAACTTAATAAGGCTTTACTTGGAATACAACCTACGTTTAAGCACGTTCCTCCGAGCGTAGAATATTTTTCAATAATTGCAGTTTTCATGCCTAATTGTGCGCAACGGATTGCTGCTACATAGCCACCAGGACCTGAACCTATTATTGCTATATCGTATGATTTCATGTGTTCTTATTTATTGTTTTTAATGGTCACATGCTGTTCGCGCTCATAACATTTCTATAAAAATTGAAATGGTGTATGGCGCTCGAGTCATGCATGAAACTTTGTGTTAAAATTTAGAAACACAAAAATACAATTTAGATTAATAATCTACGAATTTTAAAAACTCATTATTGAAAGAAGTTAATTGTTTACTTTTTCTGATCTAAATCTTTTAAAACCCACTGTAATTCTGGGTCAATATTATTTAATCTATCAGTATAACTTGGCAATAGCTCTATATCTGGCTTTACACCATAGCCATCTGGTGTTGTTTTATAAAGCACATCTATATGCGCAAGCCCAATTCTAGCACGCACTTTCGTATTTGGCATTTCATATAGTTTATAGAATCCAGCAACTGTACCATTATAAGCACCTCCTGTTTCCTCTCCTACAAAAATAGCACGTTTATCTCCTTGCAATTTTGTAGATATTAATGATGATGCTGAGAATGAATTACCATTAATTAGTACATAAATTTTGCCCTTAAAATTTAATGGGCTAGGTTCTTGTTCTTTTGCGGACTTAAACTTATAATATAATTTACCATCCTTTTTTTGTGTTTTGAATAGATCTACAGTAGCAAAAACAGGAGATAAAACACCTGCAAAAACTTTCATTGCAGTAGGAGTTGTATTGCTCATAATACTTTTTAAGAACGGGAATCTTGTATTAACTTCACTTGGATTAATCATTGTGAAATTTTTATCTGTAAGGTAAGAATACAAATGGGTAATTTCTTTTAAACGTCCTCCAAAGTTATTCCGTAAATCAATAATTAAGGTTTCCGTTTTTAATGAATCTAATGTTTTAAAGCTCTCTTCGTAGAAATCTTTATAACGACCTTTAGAGAAACCTCTAATTTTTAATAAAGCTACTGAACTGTCTTTTCCAACAAAGTTTAGATTTCTAGTATATTCCTTTCGCGATGGAATATAACCGTAATCACGATTGTATTTTCGCTTTGTTTTTCGTTCTAGTTTTTTAGCTATTTTTTCGGCTTTAGTTAATTTTATTTTTTTCTCTTTAATGATTTTAATTGAATCTGATTTTGTTGAATTTTTTTCAACACTGGTTGTGTCTTTTTTCAGAATACGTTTATACTGTTTTACAAATGTAGAATCTGAATTTTTTAATGTTAGAGAAATACTATCAAAACGACCTTTATCCAAAACATAATAACTCAAAAAACGATGACCTGCTACTCTATTATGAAAGGTTGTATTATAACCGTCAGATGCTATTCTTTTTTTATATGCTGTAATTAAATCTTGAGGTTTCTCATCTTCGATTTTTAAAACTTCAGCATTAATTAAAACAGAATCATTTCCTCTGGCATTAACAATAAATAGCTTTTCATCCAGATACTCAAAATCTAAATTATTAATATCGAATTTTGTTTTCTTTAGGGCTTTTCGTTCTTTTCTAGTAAACTTTTTACTTGGAGGTCCCAAAGACAGGTGACCTTGACCAACATATTTGGTAACTGCAGCTATTTGCTTGTAAAATGTGCGACTATCCATAGGTTGTTCTATGGCTTTTTTTAAGCTATCGAACTTAAAATCGAGAGTTTCTTTAGTGGTAAATTGATGTAAATGTGGATGATTGCGCTGTAATTGCTCATAAACCTTGTCTATATCTTCATGCAAATCTTCAACAGGATGCAATTTTTTAATTTGTTGGTTATGCTTTTCAACACTAGCACAAGAGGCAAATAATAACGTAATACTAAGTAATACAAGTTGACATGTCTTGCTTATTTTTGGAATTTTGAATATCATTAAAGAATAGTTAGCGGTTTGTATTTATAATAGACGAAAATAATAAAGAAAGGTTGCTTTTATTTCTATTTTATGACGTTTTTATGATGGAAACCTTTACATATCTCCATACCAACAGAAATAGCCATCAGCCATAAATAGTATATTCTATAATTACTAAAAGTTTAGAATTATTGGGTAATCTAAGAAACAATCAAATCTTTATTTTTATAATCACAACTCTTCCCATCTGATTAATTCATGAAAACAACCTCCTACATATACGTTTTCTATAGTTAATTTAAGACGAATGTCATTCTTAGAGAAGAACCAATTTTCGTTATCATTAACATATATTTCAGACACTGGATTCTCATTTTCATCTTCCATAAAAATATCAGAACTTACTTGAATATATATTCTTCCTAATGAAGGGTTTTCAGAAAATGAAATTTCAACTTCTCCTTCCTGTATTTGTATATCAGACATTGGGCAAGCGTTCTCAGGGTTTAATTCTGATAGAGTCAATTCATCTTGTTCACAACTAATTAAACTATCAAAATCGAACCTCCATGATGGTGACTCACAACTTATGTAAATCGCGCCAATTCTACTCTCAGGTGGTAAAATGTCTTCTTGGCAATCTTCTGAACAAGAAAAAATTATTAAAATATATACGGCAAAAAATATTCTTCTAAACATACGTACTATTTTATATTCTATTTATAAAGATAAGGTTAAAATAGTTCTTTAACATTGCTTTACGTTTTTCTATGAAGGAAAACCAAGCATGTCTCCCATACCAACAGTAAACAACCAACAGCCATAAATAGCATGCTCAATAGATACCAACACTGTTGATTTTGTTCTATTAAAAGTTATGGCAAATAATATGCCACCAATAAAAGTGAGAAACATTACTAATGTATTCTTAAAGAATATATGTGCCAATGAAAATAAAGCTGCATTAATTAAAATAAAAATAATATCACTTTTAAAAAGCGATTGGTAACGCTGAAAAAAGAAAGTTCTAAAGATTAATTCTTGCGGATAAACAGAAAATAAAGAATATATGAATAAGATTGAAACCCATAAAAAGGGTTTGTTTAACATAACTGTATATAAATTATTCTTATCTTCAATATACATATAACAGGATGTTATAATTGCTATTATTACTAGCTGAATAACTGTTTGTTTCCAAAACTGTTTCCAATTTAGAAATTGTGCTACTTTAAATTTATTCCCTTCAACTTTTAATAGAATGAATATGACATACGCGAATCCTAGAATACTTATTCCAATTTTTATCCAAACTGGAAATTCTATTGCAAAACTTGTTGGAACGATAACAAATATAAGAAACAGTTCTATGAGTTTATAGCTCAAGCTTTTCATAGACTAGAGTGTAATTGCGGTTGTGTGTTTTACTTCATTAATCATAAACATACTATGTGTACTACCAATATGATCAATCTTTGTGAGTTTTTTAACCATAAAATCTCTAAATGCATTCATGTCCTTTACTAAAACTTTGAGTAAATAATCATAGTCACCACTGAGATGATAACATTCTAAAACTTCATCTAGTAGATTGACTTCGCGTTCAAACTTTACCACATAATCTTGCGAGTGCTTTTCTAATTTCACATGACAAAAAGCCACAAAATCCTTTTGAACTTTACTCTTATCAACTAAAGCTACATATTGCTTTACGATGCCATTTTTTTCTAGCTTTCTTATACGCTCATAAACAGCTGTAACCGATAAATTTAATTGGTGCGATAAGGCTTTGTTGGTCTGTTTACTATCTATTTGAAGTAAGTGAAGCAATTTTCTGTCTATTTCATCAAAATTCATGCGTGTCTTTTTTTCGGAATACATTATAGAATATTCAAAATTAACTAATTTAAAACTATAAATATTGGGTTTAATAGATAATTACTCTAAATATTTAACTTCCTATTGATTAATCATCTAAATTAAGTCAACTTTGAAAAACTTAATCTAAATCAAATTTTTATGGCTTTTAAACCTGCAAACAATATTCAAGACTTACAATATTTCGGAGAATTCGGAGGTGTAAATCCATCTATTTCAGATTCATCTACTTATACTTTTTTATCGGCAAAAACCATGTTTGATACTTTTGAAGGTAATGCAGATGGTTGCTATTTATATTCTCGTCATTCGTCTCCTTCAAATTTATATTTAGGCGAAGCATTAGCTGCAATGGAAGGTACAGAAACAGCAACCGTTACTGCTTCTGGAATGGGAGCAATTACACCAGTTTTACTACAGCTTTGTGATGCTGGCGAACATATTGTGAGTAGCAGAACTATTTATGGTGGTACTTATGCTTTTCTAAAAAACTTTACACCTCGTTTAGGCATTGATACTACGTTCGTGGACATTACCAAACTAAATGTAGTTGAAGCTGCAATTACACCAAAAACAAAAGTTTTGTATTGCGAATCAGTTAGTAATCCCTTATTAGAAGTTGCAGACATTAAAGGTTTGGCTCAATTAGCAAAAAAACATAACTTAAAATTGGTTGTCGATAATACATTTTCTCCACTTTCTATTTCACCAATTAATTTAGGAGCAGATATCGTAGTACATAGCTTAACAAAATTTATTAATGGGTCTTCAGATACAGTTGGAGGCGTAGTTTGTGGCACTCAAGAATTAATCGACGATTTAAGAAATGTAAATAATGGAGCAGCAATGCTATTAGGCTCTACAATGGATAGCTTGCGTTCTGCTTCTGTCCTTAAAAATTTAAGAACATTACATATTAGAATGATGCAACATAGCCATAACGCAACATTTTTAGCGAATAAATTTGAAAATGACGGTTTAAAAACGGTATATCCAGGATTAGCTTCTCATCCATCACATGAATTATTTAAATCTATGATGAATGAAAAGTATGGTTTTGGAGGTATGATGACTGTTGATGTTGGCTCGTTAGATAAAGCTAATGCATTGATGGAAATGATGCAAGAACGCAACTTAGGTTACTTGGCTGTAAGTTTAGGTTTTTATAAAACCTTGTTTAGTGCTCCTGGAAGTTCTACATCGTCTGAAATCCCAGAAGATGAGCAAGAAGAAATGGGTTTGAGCGATGGTTTAATTCGTTTTTCTATTGGATTGGATGCAGATATTAAACGTACTTATGAAATGATGAGAGCTTGTATGGTAGAATTAGGGATTCTTTAATCTAATATTAAACTAGCTCATTTGTGCCTTACAATTACATATTAATTTGGTATTTCTAATCACTTCACGTTGTAAACTTTCTTTTAGATTAAGAATATCCACTGATCTTTTGGAATCTTTTATGAAGTCTGAATCTAATTCTAATAGAAAAATATAATTTAAAGTCTTTAGATTTCTACTCAACTGACTGTTGTATTTCTTTAGTTTGTATTCAACTTCTGAAGTTGAATACTTCGATTCAAAGTTTTTACGTTTTTGTAGATCAATAGTTACTTTAGATAAATTCCAATAATCTGTTTTGTTGTAAGAAGAAACAATAAAAGGATTTACAACCTCTATAGAATTTAATTTTAGAATTGAGACTTTAGAAACGTTTGAAGCACCATAACCAATAAGGGAAAATATGATGGTCAGATAAAGTAATAAATAAATAATTAGAGTCATAGAAGTGGGTTTATATAATTAACAGCTATTGTAATTATTTGTTTGACACATAGAGAGTTAGATGAAGTCACAACTTTTCGATGAACGGCGTATTTTTTTAACAAATTGAAATTGTCAAGGGCATAATTTGCTATAAAATTGAGAATATTGTAACATTACAGAACTAAACCCAACCAAAATGCAAGAAAATGACAACCAATCTGAGATTAAGATAGAAGATCAAGTAATTATTGACAATAAAGAACTTAGTTTTTTTGAAGCGCTTATACCTGTTGTTATTCTAATGGCAATGCTAGCCTATAACATCTTTTTTGTTGAAGGGCAAGAATGGTTTGGTGCTTATACCAATCAGATTATACTTTTATTAGGAGGAGTTGTTGCAGCTGTTGTAGGCATTTTTAATAAAACATCATTTAATACAATGTTAAATGAAGTTTGGGAAAATCTCAAAAGTGTTTTTATCCCTATTCTTATATTGTTTTTAGTTGGCGCATTAGCAGGAACTTGGTTAGTAAGCGGTGTAATTCCCGCAATGGTTTATTATGGCTTACAAGTGTTGAGTCCTGAAATATTTTTACCAGCTTCTGTTATAATTTGTGCTGTAATATCCATTGCAACTGGAAGTTCTTGGACAACCTCAGCGACTGTTGGTATTGCATTAGTTGGGATTGGAACAGCTTTAGGTATAAATCCTGGAATGATTGCTGGTGCAGTAATCTCTGGTGCTTACTTTGGAGATAAAATGTCGCCTTTAAGTGATACAACTAATCTTGCTCCTGCAATGGCTGGAACAGATTTATTTACGCACATTAAGTATATGGCATATACCACAGTGCCTACAATCATCATAACATTAATTGTATTTGGAATTATTAGCACTTCTATTGAGCCTACAGGTAATGCTGATATTAGTAATTTATTAGCTTCAATTGATAATACGTTCAACATAACACCTTGGCTATTTTTAGTTCCGGCTGCTGTAATTGTCTTGATATTATTTAAAACAAAACCGTTAATTGCTTTAGCTTCTGGTGTAATTTTAGCTGCAATCTTTGCAGTCATCTTCCAACCTGAAGTTTTAAAGGGTTTGGCTGATTCAAGTTTTTCTGCAATTTCAAATTCAATCTTAACTGATACTACAATTGCAACGGATAATGAAAAGCTAAATGATTTATTCTCTTCTGGTGGAATGGAAGGCATGTTATGGACAATCTTTCTTATTATTTGCGCTATGATATTTGGTGGCATTATGGACGGCATTGGTGCGCTTTCTAGAATTACAAAAGCCTTATTATCTGTTGCAACGACGGTTTTTGGATTATTTGCAAGTACCGTTTTAAGTTGCTTAGGTTTAAATATCGTTGCTTCAGATCAGTATTTAGCTCTTGTAATTCCTGGTAAAATGTTTAAACAAGCCTATGAAGATAAAGGTTTAGCACCTGAAAATTTAAGTCGTACACTTGAGGATTCTGGTACTGTAACTTCGGTTTTAATCCCTTGGAATACTTGTGGAGCATACCAAAGTGGTGTTTTAGGTGTTGGTGTAGGCGAATACTTTGTATATGCCATTTTTAATTGGCTAAGTCCATTCACAACACTCCTTTTTGCTGCCTTACGAATTAAAATAAAAATGTTGAAAAATAATAATTCATAATTCACTAATAATTGGTTTTAAAAATTATTAGAGTGGCAATTTATAAGCACCTTTATTATTAAATATTCAAAATTTACTTACAAATAGTAAACCTATTATCTCCTGCTATTTCTTAATTCATTTTAGTTATACACAGTCATTGGTATAAGCATATTTCCTGCGTAATTTTGTATAAAATTAATAAGAACTTTAAAACAAAATATAATGGCATTAGTAGGAAAAAAATTCCCAAATATCAGCGTTGACGCAATGAATGATATGGGAGATACATTCAAATTAAATGTATTAGAAGAAGCAAAAAACAATAACAAAAAAGTAGTGTTGTTCTGGTATCCAAAAGATTTTACTTTTGTATGTCCAACTGAGCTTCATGCTTTTCAAGCTGCAATGGGTGAATTTGAAAAAAGAAACACAATTGTAATAGGAGCATCTTGCGATACACCAGAAGTTCACTTTGCATGGTTAAGTACAGCAAAAGATAATGGAGGAATTGAAGGTGTAACGTACCCAATCATTGCAGATAGTAACAGAAACCTTTCTAACGTTTTAGGCATTTTAGATATCACAAATGAAGTATACGATGAAGCAACTGATTCTGTTCAAATAGAAGGAGATAACGTTACATACAGAGCCACTTACATTATTGATGAAGAAGGTACTGTACAACACGAAAGTATTAACAACATGCCTTTAGGTAGAAATGTAAATGAGTACTTGAGATTAGTTGATGCTTTAACACACGTGCAAGAAAAAGGTGAGGTTTGTCCTGCAAACTGGGAAGATGGTAAAGAAGCTATGCAACCTAATGCAAAAGGTACTGCTGAATATTTAGCCGCTCACTTAAACTAAACCTTAAAATCTTTCGTCATTGCGAGCGCAGTGAGGCAGTCTTGCTATTAAAAAGATTATCGCGCTCTGCTCGCAATGACGTTTTCAATTCTAATAAAAATATGATTCAAGAATTAGATCAAGATAATTTACAAAATATCGTTGCAGAAAATGATACTGTTGTAGTACAATATTCAGCAACTTGGTGTGGCAACTGTCGTATTATGAAACCAAAATTTAAGAAATTAGCAACAGAAAATGAAGGTGTTACTTTTGTTATTGCTGATGCTGAAAAATTTCCTGAAAGTAGAAAATTAGCGACTGTAGATAACCTTCCTACATTTGCCACATTTAAAAACGGTGAATTTAAAGGACAGGTTCAAACTAACAAATTCGATGTTTTTAAAGAACTCGTTGCTGACGTATTATAATTATGAAATTACCTGTAATTAAACATTTAACCCAATTCATAGAAGACAACGATGAAGACTACGTTGTAGAAACTATTGAAACTTTAGAAAACCTAACTGAAGTGCCTTCTCTAAAAGATGAAGAACTAGATGTTATTGGCGAGCTTATTTCTAATATGTATGGTGCACTTGAAGTTCAGAAAATGGTGAAGGATGGTACTCCTAAAAAAGAAGCATTAAATATGTTTATGTCTCGCGTAATGGGTTCTATTGATAGCTAGAAGTCGGGTAGAATTAGGAAAAATATAAAAACCACTTTATTCATTTTTAGAATAGAGTGGTTTTTTATTACAACTATATTGAAGTTTTATTTCAAATCAAAACGATCTAAGTTCATCACTTTAGTCCAAGATGCAACGAAATCGTTTACAAAACGTGCTTCTCCATCATTTGCTCCATAGACTTCTGCTACAGCTCTTAACTCTGTATTAGAACCAAAAATTAAATCTGCTCGTGTTCCTGAAAACTTCATTGCATTTGTTCTTCTATCTCTTCCTATAAACTCCTTATCTTCTGATGTTGCTGCTTTCCATGTTAATGAAAAGTCAAGAATATTAGTAAAGAAATCATTTGTCAAGCTTCCAACCTTATCTGTAAATACACCATTTTTGGATCCATCGTAATTGGCTCCTAAAACTCTTAAGCCGCCAACTAAGGCTGTCATTTCTGGTATTGAAAGTGTCAATAAATTAGCACGATCTATTAATAAATCTTCAGCAGCAACATTTAACTTAGAATTCATATAGTTTCTAAATCCATCAGCAATTGGCTCTAAATAACCAAACGATTCTAAATCTGTTTGTTCTTGCGAAGCATCTCCTCTACCTTGTGTAAAAGGAACATTAACAGAATGACCAGCATTTCTAGCCGCTTCTTCAACAGCAGCAGAACCAGCTAAGACAATTAAATCTGCCATAGAAACTGTACCACTAAATTCACTTTGAATACCTTCTAGTACATTCAATACTTTATTTAATTCTGCAGGATTATTTACTTCCCAACTACGTTGTGGTTCTAATCGTAAACGTCCACCATTTGCTCCACCACGCATATCAGAACCTCTGAATGTTGAAGCCGAAGCCCAAGCTGTTGTTACCAATTGAGAAATTGATAAACCAGATGTTAATACCATTTTCTTTAATGACTCAATATCTGAATCACTCAATGAATAATTTACTGCAGGAATTGGGTCTTGCCAAATTAATTCTTCATTAGGAACTTCAGGACCTAAATAACGTGATATTGGTCCCATATCTCTATGTGTTAATTTATACCAAGCACGAGCAAACGCATCTTCAAATGCTTTATGGTCTTCATGGAAACGTTGAGAAATCTTTAAGAAACCTGGATCGATTTTTAAAGCCATATCTGCAGTCGTCATCATCAAAGCTTGTTTACCATCTCCTCCAGCTGTTGGAGCCATTGGTGCATCTGAAGCAGCTGTTGGTGTCCATTGATGCGCTCCAGCCGGACTCTTCGTTAATTCCCAATCATTATTTAATAATACATCGAAAAAAGCATTATCCCATTGAATAGGATTTGGTGTCCATGGTCCTTCAATTCCACTAGTAATTGTATCATCTAAAACTCCAGATTGAAATGTGTTTTTCCAACCTGTACTCATTTCTTCCATAGAAGCTCCATGTGGTTCTGCGCCAACATATTTATCTGGATCTGCAGCACCATGTGCTTTTCCAAATGTGTGACCACCTGAAACTAAAGCAACTGTCTCTTCATCATTCATAGCCATACGACCAAAAGTGATTCTTATATCATGAGCAGATTTTAAAGGGTCAGGTTCACCGTTTGGGCCTTCTGGATTTACATAAATTAATCCCATGTGTACAGCGCCAAGATGGCCTTCTAAATCACCATCACTAGTATCATAACGATCATCATTATCTAACCAACCTGTTTCACTTCCCCAATAAATATCTTGTTCTGGTTCCCAAACATCTTCACGACCTCCTGCAAAACCAAATGTTTGGAATCCCATAGATTCTAATGCACAGTTACCTGCAAGAATCATTAAATCTGCCCAAGAGATTTTGTTTCCGTATTTCTTTTTAACTGGCCATAATAACAAGCGTGCCTTATCTAAGTTTCCATTATCTGGCCAACTGTTTAAAGGAGCAAAACGCTGGTTTCCAGAACCTGCTCCTCCTCTACCATCACCTACTCTATAAGTTCCTGCACTATGCCAAGCCATACGAATCATAAATCCTCCATAGTGTCCGTAATCTGCTGGCCACCAATCTTGAGAGTCGGTCATTAAGTCTATCACATCTTGTTTTAGAGCTGTAAAGTCAACACTCTTAAAGGCATCAGCATAATCAAAGTTTTCTCCCATTGGGTTATTCTTCGTTGCATTTTGCCTTAGAATGTTCAATTTTAATTCGTTTGGCCACCAGTCTCTATTACTAGTTCCTAGACCTGCTGTTTTCTTTTGATCTCCACTTAAAAATGGGCATTTACTTGCGTCGCCTCCGTTGTTATGATCCATTATATTTTGTTTTTTTTGATTTAATAATTTGACTTGCTTAAAATTATGAAAATAAGTCCATCAAATAAAACCTACATATTTTTTTAACTTATATTTTAATAGTCAAAACTAATAGTATAGATTATTTGAATAGCAATATTTAATATTACTACGCTTTATATATTGGAATTATTACAAAATTTTGTAACTTCTACCTACAAATTAATACCTATAATCATGAGCGATACAGAATATACAAAAGTTTATTACGGAAATTTTATTTTAGCAACACGTGTTAAGAACGAATTAGAACAAGCTGGCATTATCCCAATTATTAAAGACGAAGGAGAATCCCAACGTTTAGGAGGACAAGGATCAATTAGCAATGGTATCCAAGAAATATTTGTGCATAATGATGAGTTAGATAAAGCTACTTCAATTGTTGAGAAGGTAAAGGATGAAATGGAAGCTTGATGGTGAAAAAAATTAATTATAGTAATCTATTCGGATTATTGGTTGGTATAGGGTTTCTTTCTATTTCAATAATATTGAGCCTAAAAACATATCAAAATGGCTCGCAAAATATTACTATAGAAATACTTTCAATGCTTATATTTTCCTTTGTAGGTTATCTTTTTATTTCTACGGCAATATGCAGGTTACAATATGACTCTCTTCAAAATAAAAGAAATGTGCAAATAGATATTCAAAATAAAGAGATCGCTATTAATAATTTAGAAAAAATAAATAGTCAAATTGTTCTAAATGTTGATAATGTTACTGACGTAGAAATTTACTTTTCTTGGAACACCAATCCATTCTCTTCAGATTTAGGATATTCAAAAATATTTTTGAAAGATAATTCAATACAACTTATAACTCAGAATGAAATACACCAATCTTTAATAAAAAAAGTTTTTGGCAAAAAAGTAGTCGAAAAAAAATCAAAGTTCAAACACTATTTAAACTAGCAGTAGTTAAACAGTAACACCATACATCTTCTCGCGCTGTTCTTTAATCTTTTTATCACTCATGTATTCATCAAACGTCATGTAACGATCAATAACTCCGTTTGGAGTTAACTCTATGATTCTATTACCTACTGTTTGTGCAAACTCATGATCGTGAGTCGTTAGCATTATTGTCCCTTTAAAGTTTTTTAACGAGTTATTAAAAGCTGTAATACTCTCTAAATCTAAATGATTTGTTGGTTCATCTAACATTAAAACATTGGCTCTAATCATCATCATTCGGCTAAGCATACAACGCACTTTTTCACCACCAGATAATACATCAGACGTTTTTAACGCTTCTTCTCCACTAAAAATCATCTTTCCTAAGAACCCACGAATATGAACTTCTTCACGTTCTTCTTCTGTTGTTGCCCATTGACGTAACCAATCGACAAGCGATAATTTATTATTGAAAAATTCGCTATTGTCTAATGGTAAATACGATTGTGTAGTTGTAACTCCCCAGGCAAATTTACCTGAATCTGCTTGTTCTTTACCATTCAAAATTTGATAAAATGCGCTTGTTGCTCTAGAATCCTTAGAATACACAACAACTTTATCTCCTTTATTCAAGTTAATATCAATATTTTTAAATAAAACATCGTTTTCTAAACTTGCTGATAAACCTTCAACATTTAAAATCTGATCTCCAGCTTCGCGATCGCGTTCAAAAATAATAGCAGGATAACGACGGCTAGAACGTTTAATATCTGAAATATTCAGCTTTTCAATCATCTTCTTTCTACTCGTTGCTTGTTTAGATTTTGCAACGTTAGCAGAGAAACGACGAATAAAATCTTCCAATTCTTTCTTCTTCTCTTCAGCCTTTTTATTTTGTTGTGCATGTTGTCTTGCTGCTAACTGAGACGACTCGTACCAAAAGGTATAGTTACCAGAGAAGTGATTAATCTTTCCGAAGTCAATATCAGAAATATGCGTACAAACTGAATCTAAAAAGTGTCTATCGTGAGACACAACAATAACACAATTTTCATAGTTTGCTAAGAAATTTTCCAACCAAGAAATAGTTTCGTAGTCCAAGTCGTTGGTAGGCTCATCCATAATTAATAAATCTGGATTCCCAAATAAGGCTTGTGCTAATAACACACGGACTTTTTGCTTACCATCTAAATCTTTCATTAAGCTGTAGTGGTAATCTTCTTTAATTCCTAAGTTAGATAACATGGCTGCAGCGTCACTATCTGCGTTCCAACCATTCATTTCTTCAAACTGTACTTGAAGTTCTCCTATTTTTTCTGCATTGGCATCTGTATAATCTGCGTAAAGTGCATCGATTTGAGATTTTAGCTTAAATAAAGGCTTGTTTCCTTTTAAAATGGTTTCTAAAACGGTGTCTTCATCATGCTTGTTGTGGTTTTGCTCCAAAACAGACATACGCTTTCCTGGCTCTAAATGCACACTTCCAGAAGTGGGATCCATTTTATCTGCAATGATCTTTAAAAATGTAGATTTTCCAGAACCATTGGCACCAATAATTCCGTAGCAATTACCATTATTAAAAGTCGTACTTACTTCATCAAAAAGTATGCGTTTTCCGAATTGAACAGAAAGATTAGAAACTGATAACATATCTTATATTTTTTAAGATTGCAAAAGTAGAAAATTTAAGCGATTCAACGAAATAAAGAGACACTTAACAAGATTTAACGCCGTATTAACAAGAGTTGCGCTATGCAACCTATATTTTTGTTTCATAACCATTATAAATATATATGTTCACTCAACGCATAGTGCTTACTATTAGTTTGCTATCCTTAGCTTTTGGATGTCAATTCAAAGGCAGCAATAATAGTGACCATGCGTATATTGGTGGTGAAATCATCAATCCAAAAAACAAGAATATTATTCTCTACAATACTGAGGGCAAAATTGTGGATTCAATTACGTTGGATAACAATAATAGGTTTATTCATAAAATAGATAATCTTCAACCTGGTTTATATTCTATAACGCATGGTGGCGAATACCAAATGCTTTTGTTAGAAGCTAATGATAGTATTATGTTTAGATTAAACACTTACGATTTTGACGAGTCTTTAGTATTTACAGGAAATGGTGCAAAAAAGAACAATTACCTTATTAAAACGTATTTGTCAAACGAAAATGAAGCTAAACAGTTAGTTAAGTATTCTAAAATGGAACCTGAAGCTTTTAATAATTTTGTTGAAAAAAGACGTCAAAGTCAACTTAATGAGTTTCATGAGTTTTTAACTTATAATGAAGAGTCTGAATTCTTTAAATCTATTATAGAAGCTAATATTAATTACAATACGTATGCAGATAAAGAAATTTATCCTTTTGCTTATTACGGAAACAACAAACTTATTCATATTAAGGATTTACCTGAAGAATTTATTTCACACCGAAAGAATATTGATTATAATGCCAATCATTTAAGTCGTTTTTTTGCTTATAACCGATTTTTATCTTCGCATATAGAGAATTTAGCAACGCACACCTATTATAAAAATAATGCTTTCCATAGTCAGTTTAATAGGCATGGAATGGAATATAACACGTCTAAACTCGATTTAATTGATAGTATTATTACAGATAAAAGTATTAAAAATAATCTTTTAAAATATAAAGCTATTGACTATATAAGTCATAACCACACAGAAGTAGAAGCGAATGAATTTTTAGATTATTATTTAGAAAAAAGCACTGATGATGATGATAAAATTTATATGAAAGACTTAGTGTCTAATTTAAAATCATTAAGACAAGGTAATCCGTTACCAAATTTAGCGATAGTAAATTATAATGATACAGAACATTTAATCACATCTATTATTGCTAAGCCAACAATTATCTTCTTTTGGTCTTCTAATTCTAAATCACAATACCGAAATAGCCATTATATGGTTGATAAATTGAAAACTAAGTTCCCACAAATGGATTTTATTTCTATTAATGTGAATGATAATGATGATAAATTCTGGAAAAATATTATTAATAATTATAATTTTCCAACGGTTAACGAATTTAAGTTTAAGAACTCAAAGCAAGCACGAAAAACATTAGCCGTTAACTACTTAAATAAGGCGATTATTGTGGATGAAAACGGGATTATTTTACATCCTAATGCTAACATTTTCAATTCTGAATTTAAACAAACACTTGAAGAATTATTAAAAAAAAAGCATCTTATTACTAAACAAGATGCTCTTTAATATAATGTTGAATTTCATTTAATTCCCTTTCTTATAATCTGCTAAGAATTTTTCTAATCCAATGTCTGTTAAAGGATGTTTTAGTAATCCTGTGATTGAGCTTAAAGGACCTGTCATAACATCTGATCCTAATTTAGCACAATCTATAACGTGCATTGTATGACGAACAGAAGCTGCTAATATTTGAGTTTCAAAACCATAATTGTCATATATATGACGAATTTCTGCAATAAGGTTTAAACCGTCTGTAGAAATATCATCTAAACGACCAATAAATGGAGACACATAAGTTGCACCAGCTTTTGCAGCTAATAATGCCTGACCTGGTGAGAAAACTAAAGTAACATTAGTTTTAATCCCTCTATCCGAAAAATATTTACAAGCCTTAATACCATCTTTAATCATTGGTAATTTAATAACTATTTGATCATGCAGTTCCGCCAAAGCCTCACCTTCTCTTACCATACCATCAAAATCAGTAGAAATAACTTCTGCAGAAACATCTCCATCTACAATATTGCAGATGTCAACATAATGTTTTAAAATATTATTTGTACCAGTAATGCCTTCTTTAGCCATTAACGATGGGTTTGTAGTTACACCATCTAAAATACCCATATCTTGAGCTTCTTTAATCTGCTCTAGGTTTGCTGTATCAATAAAAAATTTCATATAAAAATTTGTTTTGAATTGTTGTGTTTTTGTTGTCGCGAATTTACGATTAATCCATAAGTTGATGCCAATGAAATCATTAAAATATATTAACAACTTTCTAATAACACTAATCCGCTATCATTCAACAATTAAAGTATACGTTTTTTGGGTGCTATAATTACATAAAACATCTGCATTTCCATCTACATCTTCTCTAAAAGGACCATCTACATCTACATAAATTATGATATCATAAGTTCCTATTATTTCTGGTGTACCTTCAATGCTTATAGTTCTAAAATTAACAAAATAGCCCATTCCTAAGGGTAAACCATCAACTTCAAAATAATAATCGTAATCTTCATCTCTAGGTTCATTATTTATTTCAGCCCTCAAATCTGTATAATAGTAGCTTTGAGTGGAAGCAATAGGAAATGATTTATTAGGCAGTTCTGGCTCTTTTGGAATAATACAATTAATAGGATCGTCACAACTAAAAAATAACAAACAGAAAAATAATGAGAGAACGTAGAATGATTTCATAATAGCTTATTTGAATAAATACTTATCAAATAATGTACCATGTTTTACTACAACTTATAATGATTCATCAACAACTTCTCATAAACTTTATCTGGAAGCATTCGCTTTAAAACAATAGAAAATTTCTGCATAAAAGCACCAACCTTATAATGAATCTTAGGGTTTTTAGTTTCAATAATTTTATAAATAGCTTCTGCCATGTCTTTAGGGTCACTTCCATTATCCACATGTGTATCCATCATATTCAACGAACTTCCGTACGTTTCTTTGTATGGAGAATTATCTAAAACTGGTGCATGATAACGACCAGCTGCAATATTAGTAGCAAAATCACCTGGAGCGACATTTGTCATACAAATATTAAAACCCTTTAATTCCATTCTAAAAGCTTCAGTAATAATTTCTAAAGCTCCTTTGCTTGCACTATAAATTCCTCTATATGGTAAACCCATATAACCAGCAATAGAAGTTACATTAATTATTAAACCAAAATTTTGCTTACGCATGGTTGGTAAAACCGCTTTAATCACGTTTATTGGACCGAAAAGATTAGTTTCGAAATTGCGCTTTATCTCTGCATCAGGAATTTCTTCAATAGGACCAGTAATACCTGCTCCAGCATTATTTACAAGAACATCGATTTGTGATTCGCGCTTTAATAAATCATTTATACATTTAGAAATAGTTTCTGGTTTGGTAACATCTAAAGCGATGATAGGGAATTTGGTCTCAGTATAATTATCCGGATTTCTACTGGTTCCATATACTTTAAAACCTTTGGTTACGAGAAACTCACCTACTGATTTTCCTATTCCTGAAGATCCTCCTGTTATTAATACAACTTTAGACATATCGTTGAGAAATTATAAGTAGCAAAATACAAATTTATAGGAGACTTTTGGGTACAAAAAAAGGCAAGCTACCTACATCACACCGCTACGACCATTTACCTTTGCTGCGTTCCCGCCCTGGAGGATTCAACAGGAGCTGGTTGTGTAGGACTTGCCAGCCACAAAGATACAATCTTTAATTACTATTACCCAAATTAAATATTGATTTTTAAACTGAATTTTATTTAATAACTTGCTCAAAATTCAAACAAACCTTATGCAATTTTCTAAATATTTCATTCTCTTATCTTTAAGTCTCTTTTTAATTAATTGTGGAGATACTAATTCATCAAAGCAATCGAGCCTTTCTATAAATACAAGCGTAAAATCTTTAATGCTTGGTGATACATTGAATTTATCAATAGATAATCCGAAAAAATTAGACATTTCTGAAGTTAGCTATCAACTTAATGGAAAATCAATTGATAAAAATGCGATTTTAAACAACATTACATTAGGAAAAAAAGAAATTACTGCTACAATAAAGATTGGAGACAAAACAGAAACGATAGTTAAATCCATTCAGGTCTTTAATAACATGATTCCTTCCTATTATACTTATGAAGTTGTAAACACTTATCCTCACGATATTACATCTTATACACAAGGTTTAGAATTTCATAATGGAGAATTATACGAAAGTACTGGTCAGAAAAAAGAATCGAAACTCAGAAAAGTAAATTTTGAAACAGGAGAAGTTTTAAAAAATGTTGATTTAGACGATTCTTATTTTGGAGAAGGACTAACCATTTTAAATGATAAAATTTATCAATTAACTTGGCGAGCTAAACGCGGATTTGTTTACGATGTAAATACTTTTGAAAAATTAAGCACTTTTAATTACGGAACTAGTAAAGAAGGTTGGGGAATTTGTAATGATGGTAAAACACTTTTTAAATCTGATGGCACTGAAAAAATCTATCTTTTAAATCCTGAAAACTTAACAGAACAAGGACATATTGAAATTTATACAGAGAAAGGTAAAATACCAAGTCTAAACGAATTGGAATGGATTAACGGTAAAATTTTTGCCAACATTTATCATAGAAATGGAGTCGTAATTATTAATCCTGAAACAGGTGGTGTTGAAGGTGTTATTGATTTTAAACCTTTAAAAAAATTAGTAAAACAACATCCAGATTTAGATGTTTTAAATGGCATTGCTTACCATCCTGAACGTAAAACTATTTTTGTAACCGGAAAAAATTGGGACAAACTTTTTGAAGTTAAAATAAAGAAACAGTAATTGTATTGTGCAAATATTTAAAAATAACATAACCGTTTCTAAAGACGATATTGATGATCTTAACCATGTAAATAATGTGCGTTATGTGCAATGGGTTCAAGATATTGCTAAGGAACATTGGCTCACTTTTGCTACTAAAAACATATTAGAAGCTTACTCTTGGTTTTTGGTCAATCATTTCATAGAGTATAAAAGTCAAGCGTTACTTGGAGATAAACTGCTTATAAAAACTTATGTTCCTACAGTAGAAGGTGTTTCTACTATACGCCATGTAGAAATCATCAATGCAGAAACCGACCGATTACTTGTAAAATCAAAAGCAAAATGGTGTTTAATTGATTCTAAAACACAAAGACCAACACGTATTATACCTGAAATCGCAGAACTTTTTAATTAACATTTCATACCTTTTCTCTATTGAAATTATTGTAAAATATAATGATGCTTTTTTTCTTTATACAAGAAAGAAAATTAAAGCATAGCCATTAGTTATGGTTTTTTTTTATTTTGAATTAGAAAGGGAAAATTGGCGTTTTATTACGGCTATTTCAATAAAGAGAAGGTATATAAGGTTAAAGTTTTTTTAAAGCTAGGTTTTGTTTCATTTGAATCTCTTTTCTTTATCGCATCAATCAACTCAACAATGCGCTGTTTCACTATTTTTAGCTTTTTTTTATGCGTTTCTTCCATTTCTAATGCTCAGGTTTTAAAAGGAAAAGTCTATAATGCCACAAAGACTATAGAAAACATAAAAGTTTTAAACGAAACACAAAACCGACTTACAGTAACAGATAAAGAAGGAAACTTTAGTATTAACGCCAAAGTAAATGACACCATTTTATTAGAGTCCTTATTTTACCATCCAAAAGCTATAATTCTTAAACAAATTCATTTTGAAGGTATTGCCGTTTTCGAGCTCAAAGAAATACTAACAGAACTCGATGAAGTTGAAGTTATGGCAGAACTTGAACAACCAGTATTTGAAGTTGAAACTTATAATATTGACCTTCAAAATATATTAAAAGAAGATATAAAGAATAATCCACATTTGTACAAACCTGAAGGTACTTACGGAGTGGATTTTGTTTATCTTATTGGAGAAGTCGTAAAACTCTTTAAAAATAAAAACAAAACGAAAATTCCTATCTACCAACCTATTACTTACACTCAAATGGATTCATTATTTGACAAAAGCTCATTTTTTAACAAGAAATTAATTACCGAAAATTTACAAATCCCTGAAGAGAAAGCACATCTATTTTATGATTTTTGTGAAGCAAAATACATAAGTTCAGAATTGTTAAAAGATGAAAACAAAATGCAACTTTTGGAGCAGTTGGTTTTAAATAGTCAGCTATTTTTAATTTTGTTAGAGGAATATGGAGAAGAGAATGTGACTAAAGATTAATTTAACAATACTAAAGATTGAATTTCATTTAACGCTTAATAGTATTGTATATCCGTTTTTTGTCATTCTAGTGTAAAAATCTGCGAATTTCTGTGAAATCTGCGGGAAACAAAGAATCAAGAAATATCTACGCTTTCATAATAAATCCTAACTTCAAAAGTTATATTTTTATACCCAATGAATTTTAAAATTATGGATGATAAATTTGAGTTATATTTTCTTTAGATAAAATAGAAAATTTAATCATAGCATTATCCCGATAGCTATCGGGAACGATTCTATTTTATATTGAAGTATAAAGGAAGTAGAAGCGAATTTAACCCATCATTTTGAAATTTATTTGGTATTACCTTAATTATATTTATCACTTATGAAGCGATTGCTATCATTTTTTCTTTGTTTCGGAATCTTGCTATTTTGGAGTTCTTGTCGTGACGATTTTGAGTTTTCACCTAGCACTGGAAATTTAGAATTTGCCAGAGACACCATTTATTTAGATACTGTTTTTTCAAATATAGGTTCAAGTACCTATAATTTAAAAGTATATAACCGTAGTGATGACGACATAAATATTCCTACCATTCAATTAGAAAATGGTCTTAGTTCTTTATACAGAATGAATGTTGATGGTTCTACTGGAGACGTTGGCTCACCTGAAGAAGGTAAATTCTTTGAAAATGTAGAGCTTCTTGCTAATGATAGTTTATTCATTTTTATTGAAACAACTATAGATATTGCCAATCCAAACTTAGGAGCATTGGAAAATCAATTTTTATACACAGATAGAATTCTATTTGATACAGGAAGTAAGCAGCAAGACATTGATGTCGTTACTTTAGTAAAAGATGCTGTTTTTATCTTTCCAAGTAGAGAAGAAATTGATGATGACATTGAAGGTAATTATATTGTCGAAACCTTAACTTTTGATGTAGATGGAGATGGCACACCAGACGAAACCACATTACAAGGCCGTTTTCTAGCAGATGAAGAACTCACTTTTACCAACGAAAAACCTTATGTTATTTATGGTTATGCAGGAGTTAGCGCAGGAAAAACCTTAACTATGGAAGCTGGTGCACGAGTTCACTTTCATGCCGATTCTGGTATTATTATCACCAATGGTGGTTCGCTAAACATTAATGGAACCTATAGTCCTGATCAAGAAACTTTAGAAAATGAAGTGATTTTAGAAGGCGATCGTCTAGAGCCACTTTTCTCCGATGTTCCTGGTCAATGGGGAACTATTTGGTTGTTTAATGGAAGTGAAGATAACATTATAAATTACGCAACAATAAGAAATGCAACTATTGGAGTGTTGTCTGAAGGAAACCAAACGGCGACAAACGATAAATTAACCATCACCAATTCACAAATTTATAATGCAAGTAGCTTTGGTATTTTAGGAAGAGCCACATCTATTAAGGCTGAAAACGTTGTGATTAATAATTGTGGACAATCGTCTTTTGCAGGAACTGTTGGTGGAAAATATAACTTTACACATTGTACAATTGCCAATTACTGGAATAGTAGTTTTAGGCAATTCCCTTCCCTACTCCTAAATGATTTTGTTTTAGATGAAAATGGAATGCCTATTGTTAATGATTTAATAGAAGCTAATTTCAATAACTGTATTATTTACGGAAATGATAATCCTGAATTTTTATTAGAAAATGAAGGCAGCGTTTTTAATTATAAATTTACCAATTGCTTGTTACGTTTTGATAACAACAATCTTGAAGGTTCAGGAAATTATGATTTTGAAGATCCAATATTTTATGACGAAAATGTATTTAACCTAAACCCTGATTTTGAAAATCCTTTTGAAAACTTAATGCGTATAGGTGAAGATTCTGGAGCTAATGGAAAAGGTAGTACAGAGGTTATTACTCTGTTTTCTAATGATATATTAGATATGGACAGAAGCATAACCCAACCAGATTGTGGTGCTTATGAGAGTGTTGTTTTTGAGGATTGAAAATTTAACTCTATTAATTTAATTCATGTAGAACATTAATTGAGTCATTACATATCTAAACCATTATTTTAAAACATATGAGATTTCTAGCTGTACTCGAAATGACAAAAAAAGCCCTTCAAAATAAATTGAAAGGCTTTTTTTACTATAAATATAGACTTGCTAGATTTTATTTTTAATTAAGCATTAAACAAAGCACGACCACTCATCAATTCATTCACTTTTTTAGCAATACCTTCTAAAACGGTATCATTATCATGATTATTAATAACCTCATCAATCAAATCAACAACATAAGGCATATCGCTTTCTTTTAAACCTCTTGTGGTAATTGCTGGAGTACCAACTCTAATACCAGAAGTAACAAATGGAGACTCTGTATCAAAAGGCACCATGTTTTTATTCACTGTAATGTCTGCTTTTACTAAAGCGTTTTCAGCATCTTTACCTGTAATATTCTTATTTCTAAGGTCAATCAACATCATGTGATTATCTGTTCCTCCAGAAATTAAATTGTAATCTTTAGCAACAAAGGCTTTAGCCATAGCATCCGCATTATGCTTTACTTGTAACATATAATGCATAAATTCATCTGTCAAAGCCTCACCAAAAGCAATCGCTTTAGCAGCAATAATATGTTCTAATGGTCCACCTTGGTTTCCTGGAAATACACCAGAATCTAAAAGACCAGACATTTTACGTAGTTTACCATTCTTTAAAGTAATACCAAATGGGTTATCAATATTTTCGCCCATCATAATCATTCCACCTCTTGGTCCACGCAAAGTCTTGTGCGTTGTAGTCGTAACGATATGGCAATGTGGCATTGGATCGTTAAGAATTCCTTTAGCAATTAATCCTGCAGGATGTGAAATATCTGCTAACAAAACAGCACCAACACTATCTGCCACTTCTCTAAATTTTTCGAAATCAATGTCACGAGAATAAGCAGACGCACCAGCAATAATTAGTTTTGGTTGTTCTTTTTTAGCTTGGTCAGCCAACATATTGTAATCAATAATACCTGTATCTTTCTTTACACCATAAAATGTAGGACGATATAATTTACCTGAAAAATTAACAGGAGAACCATGAGTTAAGTGTCCACCATGAGACAAATCAAATCCTAAAATGGTATCACCTGGTTTTAAACAGGCATGAAAAACTGCTGTGTTTGCCTGACTTCCAGAATGTGGTTGTACATTAGCATATGCAGCACCAAATAAAGTTTTAGCACGCTCAATAGCAATGTTTTCTACCTCATCAACAACCTCACATCCACCATAATAACGCTTGCCAGGATAACCTTCAGCATACTTGTTAGTTAATACAGATCCTGCAGCTTCCATCACTTGGTCACTAACAAAATTCTCTGATGCTATTAATTCTATCCCATTGAGTTGGCGTTCTTTTTCGGCTTGGATGAGTTCAAAAATTTGTTCGTCGCGTTGCATAAATAAAATCTAATGTTAAATGAGCATCAAAAATACGAATTACATTAGTTTAAATATCAAAAAAATTGTAGGTTTGAGTAGAAATTAATGAACATTTAATCAACAATAACAATATGCCATTATCAGCCAACAATCCAGATCGTACCTCATGGTTACATGTCGGTAAAACTTCAGACTTCCCTATTCAGAATATTCCATTTGGTGTTTTCTTAACCAGAGACGACATTATTACCATTGGAACACGAATTGGAGATACAGCAATTGATCTTGGAGCTTTACATCAGTTAGGGTATTTTAAAGGGATTCCGTTAACGGACGATATTTTTCTTCAAGATACCTTAAATGATTTTATTGCAGACGGAAGAAAAACTTGGCGTTTAGTACGTAATAGAATCGCAGAGATTTTTGACGCTGAAAATGATACTTTAAAAAATAACAATCCTCATAAAGAAACAATTTTATTTCGTTTAGATGAGATTGAAATGCAGTTACCAATACAAGTTGGTGATTATACAGATTTCTATGCAAGTAAAGAACACGCGACAAACGTTGGCACCATGTTTAGAGATCCAGATAATGCATTATTGCCAAATTGGGTGCACATGCCAGTTGGATATCATGGACGTAGTTCTTCTATTATTCCATCAGGAATTCCGATTCATCGTCCGCAAGGTCAAACATTACCAGCAGATTCTGACACTCCTGTTTTTGGACCTAGTAAATTAGTAGATTTTGAATTAGAAATGGCTTTTATTACAACCGATGCTAATGATTTAGGAGAACCAATTCCTATTGAAGAAGCTGAAGAATACATCTTTGGTTTAGTATTATTTAATGATTGGTCTGCTCGCGATATTCAGAAATGGGAATATGTACCATTAGGACCATTTTTAGGAAAAAGTTTTGCATCGTCAATGTCTCCTTGGATTGTAACATTAGATGCGTTAGAACCTTTTAGAACTGAAAGTCCTAAGCAAAACCCAAAGCCATTAGAATATCTTCAAACCAAAGGAAAAAGAAGTTTTGACATTAATTTAGAAGTCGGTATTCAACCAAAAGGTGCTAAGGAAACTACGGTTTGTAAATCGAACTTTAAATATATGTATTGGAATATGGCACAGCAATTGGCACATCATACAGTTAATGGCTGTCCTATAAATTCTGGTGACATGATGGGAAGTGGAACAATTTCTGGTCCAACACCAGATTCTTATGGTTCTATGTTAGAACTAAGCTGGAAAGGTACGAAGCCTTTAAAATTAAAAGATGGCACTGAGCGTAAATTCATCAATGATAATGATATTGTTATTATGAGAGGTTATTGTGAAAATGACGGCACTCGTATTGGTTTTGGTTCTGTAAGGACTCAATTGTTACCTGTTTTTGATTCTAAGAAGAAGAAGAAATAGATATATATTGAATAAATTAAAAGCTCGTAATTAATAGTTACGAGCTTTTTTATTTTAGAAAGGAGTTTTAACTAAAACTAATCCACTCGCGCTTTACAGGATGCTCAAAACTTAAAGATTCTGCATGAAGATGCAAACGATTAGAAGGCATTCCATACAAATCATCACCAACAATTATACCTAATCCTAAATAATGTGCAGCATGCACTCGCAATTGATGTGTTCTACCTGATTTAGGATAAAAATAGATTATGGTATAACACCTAATAATTGATTTACGGAAATTTTGTGATCCTTAAATACTGACATAAAATATTGATTATCAGATAATAAGACACGAGAATTTGATCACAAAAACAACATAAAAATTTGATAATCAAATAATTAAAACCAAAATATTGAGCTCTAAGAAACAAAAAAGTCGGAAGAAAAATCTTCCGACCATAACTGACCAATTGGTCGTTTTTTTATACAATTACTTACCGTAATATTAATTACCTGCAGCAGAAGCTTCCAATTGCTCAATTTTAGCTTTCATTGCCTTAAACTTATCAGTTTCACCTAAAACACTATAAATATTCATTAATGTTTTTGCTGTATCAATATTCGTCTTTTTCAGATCTAAAGCTTTCTCTAAGTATGGTATAGCATCATAGTATAATTTTGATTTTTTTTCTTTAAGTTCATCATACTTTCTATTATCAGCAGAACTATTTCCTAAATTGTTCATTTGCTCAACAATATCTGCTTCTCCTGCCAAAATAACAACAGCTATGTTATTATAAGCATCTGCATAACTTGGATTAATAGCAATGGCTTTCTTATAATATTTTATAGCATCTTCTTGGTTACTTCCTTCTGCAGCTAGCACACCCAAATTGTACTGTAACTCTGCATTACTAGGATCTTTTCTCGTGGCTTCTTCCATTAACTCTTTAAATTTATCTTTATTACCCATTTTAAGGTGAACATTGGCTTCGGATAATAATAAACCCAAGTCTTCCGGATTTTCTGCTCTAGCATCTGCCATAGCTCCTAAAGCTTTTTCGTCTTTTCCTTGAGACACATAGATTAAAGCGATATTCTTTACTATTTCTGCAGATTTCGACTCACTTTTTTTATCTCTTGGATTTGAATGTAATTTAGCCTTTACTGAAAAATCTCTTGATGTTTTATCTGTAAAAGATTCTTCTTCATTAGTCTCTACATTGGTTGCATAATAATTCATTTGCGAACCATTATAACCCATGTTTTTTAACTGATTGTAATAATCTAAAGCCGTATCATAATCTTGCTCTGTAACTGCAGATGCTGCTGCATAATACAAATACAAAGTATCTTTTGGAGACATTCTATAAACTTTCTCAAAACCTTTTGCTGCAACTTTATAATTCTTGCTACTAAACGCATCATTCGCTTTGGTTAAAAAAGTATTAACCATACCTGTGGTCATGGTATTCGCTTGTTGGGTGTATTTTAGTTTCCCCATCTTAGATTCTAAGTCTTTTAAATTCTCTAAACTTGAAATAGCCTCATCAATATTTGCGTCTGTACCAGCGCCATTAGCATAGAATGCCTGTGCTTTTAAGAAATAAAATTTAGCCTTAGATTTCTCGTCCATGCTTCCTATTAAAGCTTCAGCCACAGATACTGCTGACTTAGCATCCGCAAAATTCGAACTTTTAAGTGCTTTCTCAATTGCCTTTATCTCACTTTTTTGTGCAAAAGACATTGCTGTAATAGCCAAGAGTAGTACTAATGTCATTAATTTTTTCATCTTGTAATAAATATTTATTGTTAATTATTAGTTTTCGGTTTCATTATTATCAAGAGCCGTGCCATCTTCACTAGACTCTTCATTATCAATTACTTCAGAATCAATATCTTCAACTTCTTCTTCATCGTCTTTCATAACTTTTGCAACTGCTGCAATAGAATCTTTACCTTTTAAGTTGATTAATTTAACTCCTTGAGTTGCTCTTCCCATAACTCGTAAATCGGCTACTGCCATACGAATTGCAATACCAGACTTATTGATAATCATTAAATCATCTTCATCTGTAACATTTTTAATTGACACTAAGTTACCAGTTTTTTCTGTAATAGAAATAGTTTTCACACCTTTTCCTCCTCTATTCGTAATTCTGTAATCTTCTAAATTTGAACGTTTTCCGTAGCCATTTTCTGAAACTACAAGGATATTACTTTCCATATCATCAACAGCAATCATCCCAATAACTTCATCAGTTTTTTCATCTTGCAAACGAATACCGCGAACACCAGAAGCATTTCTACCCATTGGTCTTGTCTTAGCTTCTTCAAAACGAATTGCTTTACCAGATTTTAATGCTAGCATTACTTGACTTTCTCCAGTTGTTAATTTAGCCTCTAATAAAACATCATCTTCTTTAATAGTAATAGCGTTGATTCCGTTAGATCTTGGTCTTGAGTATTGTTCTAAAGATGTTTTCTTTACTTGACCTTTTTTAGTAGCCATAATCACGTAGTGACTATTTATGTAATCTTCATCTTTTAAATCTTGCGTACAGATAAAGGCCATTACTTTATCATCTTGCTCAATATTAATAAGATTTTGGATTGCTCTACCTTTAGAAGTCTTTGCTCCTTCTGGAATTTCATAAACACGCATCCAGAAACATTTTCCTTTTTGAGTAAAGAATAACATATATTGGTGGTTAGTACCCACAAATAAATGTTCTAAGAAATCTTCATTACGTGTTGTTGATGCTTTTTGACCAACTCCACCTCTATTCTGAGTTTTGTACTCTGTAAGTAAAGTACGCTTAATATAACCTGCATGAGAAATCGTAATTACAACTTGGGCATCTGGTATCATATCTTCAATACTCAAATCTCCACCTGCATATTCAATTACTGAACGACGCTCATCACCATATTTATCTCTAACAACTTCTAATTCTCCTTTAATGATATCCATACGACGTTCCTTTTTGTCTAAGATATCTTTAAGGTCAATAATAGTTTTCATTATTTCATCATACTCATTACGTAACTTATCTTGTTCTAAACCAGTAAGCTGACGCAAACGCATCTCAACAATAGCCTTAGCTTGTATTTCTGAAAGCTTAAAGCGTTCAATCAAATTACTACGAGCCTCATCTGCGTTAGATGATGCACGAATAATTTTAATAACTTCATCAATATTATCTGATGCAATAATTAAACCTTCTAAAATATGTGCACGTTCTTCAGCTTTTCTTAATTCATAAGTAGTACGCCTAACAACAACTTCATGTCTGTGCTCAACGAAATAATGAATTAATTCTTTTAAGTTTAATAACTGAGGACGACCATTCACTAATGCAATATTATTAACACTAAATGAAGATTGTAACGCTGTATATTTAAATAGTTTATTAAGAACAATATTAGGAATCGCATCACGCTTTAAAACGTAAACAATACGCATTCCGTTTCTATCAGATTCATCCCTAATCATAGAAATGCCTTCTAATTTTTTATCATTAACCAAATCAGCAGTCTTTTTAATCATGTCTGCTTTATTGACTTGATAAGGTATCTCTGTGACAATAACACATTCTCTACCTTGTACTTCTTCTATTATTGCTTTTGCGCGCATTACAATACGTCCACGACCTGTATGAAACGCTTCTTTTACACCATCATATCCATATATTGTTCCACCTGTTGGGAAATCTGGTGCTTTAATGATTTGAATTAATTCGTCAATTTCAATATCATTATTTTCAATGTAGGCAATAGTACCAGAAACAACCTCAGTTAAGTTATGTGGTGGCATATTGGTTGCCATACCTACAGCAATACCAGAAGCTCCATTAATTAATAAACCTGGAATACGTGTTGGAAGCACAGTTGGCTCTTCAAGTGTATCATCAAAATTCAATTTATGATCTACAGTTTCTTTGTCAATATCTGCTAACATATCCTCAGATATCTTACGCATTCTTGCTTCTGTATAACGCATTGCTGCGGGACTATCACCATCTACAGACCCAAAATTACCTTGTCCATCTACTAACATGTAACGCAAACTCCATTCTTGAGCCATACGAACCATAGCATCATAAACCGAGGTATCACCATGTGGATGATACTTTCCTAAAACTTCACCGACAATTCTTGCTGATTTTTTGTGTGCACTATTGGCTCTAATACCTAGTTCATGCATACCATAAAGCACACGTCTGTGAACTGGCTTTAAACCATCTCTTACATCTGGTAACGCACGTGACACAATGACTGACATTGAATAATCAATGTAAGCCGATTTCATTTCATCTTCAATGTTAATTGGAATGAGTTTTTCTCCTTCTGCCATATATAAAATTAATTAGTTTTTTTGTGAATTTTCATAACGTGCTAATATAACCAAATTACCAATGTTTAAAGTCAAATTCAATGTGATTTTCGAGATTTTTTATTAACAATATTTGATATCTTTTTAGTTAATAAGTATCTCGGTATTTCCTTTGATATAAAACACTTTTTTACTCTCTTCGTTTGCGACATATAATTAATACTAAATAAACATTAAAATAAGCCATATAGTATTAAGGTATAGTTTTTGACTAATACTCAATATGTTTTTATTATTTTTAAAGCAGAAAGGATTTTACTATGGATGATAATTTTTCCCCAAGAGTTAAAGATGTTATAGCTTATAGCAAAGAAGAAGCTTTGCGTTTAGGTCACGACTTTATAGGTACAGAACATTTAATGTTAGGCTTATTAAGAGATGGTGATGGTAAAGCTATTGATATACTAAGTGCTTTAGATGTAGACTTAAATCACCTTAGACGTAAGGTTGAAATTTTAAGTCCCGCAAATCCTAATATTACGACAACATCTAATGAAAAGAAAAACCTGCATTTAACAAGGCAAGCTGAGCGTGCTTTAAAAACAACATTTTTAGAAGCAAAGTTATTTCAAAGTACCTCAATAAATACTGCACATTTATTATTGTGCATTTTAAGAAATGAAAACGACCCAACAACTAAGCTTTTAAATAAGTTAAAAGTTGATTATGATAACGTTAAAGAAGAATTTAAATCTATGATAACTAGCGCAGATGATTATTTAGAAACACCAAAAGCAGAATCGTTTTCTGATGATGATATGAATGAAGAGGAAGAGGCAAAACAAAATCCGTTTGGTGGACAATCGAGCAAAACAAACAAAAAATCAAAAACACCTGTTTTAGATAATTTTGGAAGGGACTTAACCGTACTTGCAGAAGAAGGTAAATTGGATCCCGTTGTTGGACGCGAAAAAGAAATACAACGTGTGTCTCAAATTTTAAGTCGAAGAAAGAAAAATAATCCTTTATTAATAGGAGAACCTGGAGTTGGTAAATCTGCTATTGCAGAAGGTCTTGCCTTAAGAATTGTGAAGCGCAAAGTATCACGTACCTTATTTAATAAGCGCGTGGTTACTTTAGACTTAGCAAGTTTAGTTGCAGGCACAAAATATAGAGGTCAGTTTGAAGAACGTATGAAAGCCGTTATGAATGAACTTGAAAAGAATGATGATATTATTCTTTTTATAGATGAAATTCATACTATCGTTGGTGCAGGTGGAGCAACAGGAAGTTTAGACGCTTCTAACATGTTTAAGCCAGCATTAGCAAGAGGAGAAATACAATGTATTGGTGCAACTACTTTAGATGAGTATAGACAATACATAGAAAAAGATGGAGCTTTAGAACGTCGTTTTCAAAAAGTGATTGTAGAACCGACTACTGTAGAAGAAACCATTGAAATTCTTAATAATATTAAAGGTAAATACGAAGAACATCACAATGTTAATTATACAGATGAAGCCATTGAAGCTTGTGTAAAATTAACCAACCGTTATATGACAGAACGTTTTCTACCAGACAAAGCCATTGATGCTTTAGATGAAGCTGGTTCTAGGGTACACATTACAAATATAGATGTACCAAAGCAGATTCTTGAATTAGAAAAGAAACTCGAAGAGGTTAAAGAAACTAAGAATAGCGTTGTTAAAAAGCAGAAATATGAAGAAGCTGCAAAGCTTAGAGATGATGAAAAACGATTAGAAAAAGAACTGGTAACTGCCCAAGAAAAATGGGAAGAAGACACCAAACAACATAGAGAAGTTGTAACCGAAGATAATGTTGCTGACGTAGTTTCTATGATGACTGGGATTCCTGTTAACAAAATTGCTCAAAAAGAAATTACCAAGTTGTCTAAATTACCTGAACAGATAAAAGGTAAAGTTATTGGGCAAGACCAAGCGGTAGCTAAGGTTGTAAAGGCTATTCAGAGAAACAGAGCAGGACTTAAAGACCCAAACAAACCAATTGGATCATTTATTTTCTTAGGTCAAACTGGTGTTGGTAAAACGCAATTGGCTAAAGTTTTAGCGCGTGAGTTATTTGAAAGTGATGATTCTCTAGTACGAATAGACATGAGTGAATACATGGAAAAATTCGCTATTTCCCGTTTAATTGGCGCACCTCCAGGATATGTTGGTTACGAAGAAGGTGGTCAACTTACAGAAAAGATAAGACGTAAACCTTATGCTGTTGTTCTTTTAGATGAGATAGAAAAAGCACATCCAGATGTCTTTAATATGCTATTACAAGTTTTAGATGATGGATACCTTACTGATAGTTTAGGTCGGAAAATTGATTTTAGAAATACTATTATTATAATGACCTCTAACATTGGAGCCAGAAAACTTAAAGATTTTGGAACTGGTGTTGGGTTCGGAACTTCGGCTGCTGTAGCTCAAGAATCAGACCATGCAAAAGCAATTATAGAAAATGCACTTAAAAAAGCATTTGCACCTGAGTTTTTAAACAGAATTGATGATGTTATTGTGTTCAATGCTTTAGAAAAAGAAGATATTGGTAAAATTATTGATATTGAATTAGCTAAACTTATTGCTAGAATTAAAGATTTAGGTTACGAACTTAAATTAACAGATAAAGCCAAAGATTACATTGCAGAAAAGGGATTTGACAAGCAATATGGAGCAAGACCTCTTAATAGAGCAATTCAGAAATATGTTGAAGATGCTTTAGCTGAAGAAATTATTAATTCTAAGATTCATGAAGGTGATACTATAACTATGGATTTAGATACAAAAACGGATGAATTAAAAATTAAGATAAAATCATCTAGTAAAACAACAGAATCTTAAGTCATTTCAACTATTATAATCAAGAGGCTGTCTGAAAAGGCAGTCTTTTTTTTGCAATTTTTCTAGTAAATTCTTAACTTTAAGAATGAGCAGAAAAGTAGTTTT